>JACCDQ011144424.1_pt1 | contig 145471 bp, 192 predicted proteins | sample 7446031 | NCBI WGS metagenome assembly JACCDQ01 (sample SAMN15323442, study PRJNA562643) | freshwater metagenome | isolation source: river surface water | place: USA:Blue River Watershed | collected 2017-08-17
AGTAGACTAATTGTAAATAAGACGCCCGTAAAATGTACAACATTTCAATTATTATTAAAAACATTAACACATAGTAGATTCGTTCTACATAGTGTACATCGGCCGCCTATGGTCGTTAAATAAACTACGAAAGTAGGATAAAGTGAATCATTTGGTTAAGTGGTTTGCGACTCTGTAAGGAGTTCGAGTAGGCAAGTGGAATATCATTAGACCTGTGTAGTGAGGGTAACTCCGTAGCGAAATGGTTTGATGACTGGGCTAGGTAGAAGTTCAGTTGAGTTCGGAAGAACAATAAGAATAATCCATAGAGTTAATGCAAGAAATAAGAACTTAATCTCTTCTTATCATTGCGTGATTCAATATTAAAGGTTGCTTAAAACCGAAAGGTATGATGAAGTACGAGTGGTGTCGTTATCATCCTTACCTACATCTCACCAAAGAGTGGGTAGTGAAGTAATCTTAAAATATGGTGTTAGAGATAACACATCGAGTAGTTCAGTATTCTGTTGTTCAAAAGATAACGGAGCAGGTTGGTGAACCACTACTTGAAAACATCTACAAACCAAAACTCAATTTGCTTATGAATGCAAACTCAAAACAAAAAGAGCAAAAGTGTTCACCAGTTGCAAACGAAAGGTGCGTACATAGTAGGGAGATGTTCCCTGCCACGATACCTCCGCAAGAGGTCTGTGATTCTTTCGAAAAACTTCTAACACCGCAAGTGTGAATCTGTTCGGCAGAGTAGAAGAAGTGGAGTAAAGAGAGAGTAGTTTGTAACTCAAAGAGTGGTTCACTTAAATAACCCGCATTGAATCGATACTATCCAAAAGATAGTGGAAAAGTTGGGAAACAATAATCCAACGAAAGCCGGTTCACTTTATGGAGTATTCTCATCCGTATCTTATCTAAATGGTTAAAGTTGGTTCGATTCCAATATAGATAACTTCGTAGTGATTTTTACACAATAAAGTGCCTAGGCGGCAAAATTGATTTTTTCACTTAAAATAAATAAATCGGATAATGTAGAGCCTGTTTTTCGGTGGGGGATTTTTGACTTAAACAATCTCAACAACGCGAATTAGTTGATGGTAAATACGGAATGTAGCTAGTTCCATAGAAAGAGCCACCCCACAAATCTTTCTTTTTTAGCTGAAAATAAAAAAATTACATATATATTATTATAAAGAAACAAATGAAAACTCTTAACCTACATACGACAAGTTATCAACCGATGCCGATTTTGGCGTGGGAAGGCACAAACGTGTGTGATTTTAATTCGAAGAGAATTGAAATGCAGTTAGGGGCAGATATAATTTTAGGATAAAACTAAAAATATAATAGTGTAACAAACCCCTAACTGATTAAGTTAGGGGTTTTTTGTTTTACGTTGGTATAGCTCAGCTGGTAGCAGCAATTGACTGTTAATCAATAGGTCGTAGGTTCGAGTCCTACTACCAACGCAAATAGAGTTATTTGACATAAGCAGGTATAGCACAACGGTTAGTGCTCTGGTCTTCCAAACCGGAGATTTCGGTTCGAATCCGAATACCTGCTCATATTGCCCGATGGTGTAATGGTTAGCATCACAGATTTTGATTCTGTTAGTATAGGTTCGAATCCTATTCGGGTAACACATAGAAGATTAGCTCAGTTGGTTAGAGCATTTGGTTTACATCCAAAGGGTCATAGGTTCGAATCCTATATTTTCTACATTTGGGAGTTATGCACGAATTGGTTAGGCGCTAGACTGTAAATCTGGTAATCCGCACGGATAGGTGGTTCGAATCCATCAACTCTCACCAAATGGCCAAATGCCTGAGTAAATACCTTATGAAATAGTAAGGGGCGGCCGCCAAATAATGGAGATGAAGCTAACTTGGTAGAAGCGTTGGACTGAAAATCCAAAGGAAGTGGTTCGAAACCACTCATTTCCACAATAAAGTAAAATCAGCACAATAAAGCTGGTAACTTTATTAAACAAAAACAACTTTATTAAACAATTTATACTATGGAAAGTGACAAGTATGATAAACAGAAGACTTCGTAGCTCAGTTGGTTAGAGCTTCTCACTTTTAATGAGAAAGTCGTGAGTTCGAGTCTCACCGGGGTCACATAGTAGTTTTGAGGTTGGCGAATTCTACTTTAAAAAAATAATCCATCCACCATAGGGTAGTAGAGGAGTTAGGTTTATCTCGCTTCGTTTGGGACGAAGAGCACACAGGTTCGAATCCTGTTTACCCTACACATAGGAATATAGCTCAACTGGTTAGAGCATCTGCCTGATACGCAGAAGGTTGTAGATTCGAGTTCTACTATTCCTACAATACGAATCAACCTCGGTCCAGACGAGAAAACATAGTGGTTTGAATCCACTCCGAGGTCAATGTTCGTATTAATTATCTCCTTGGTGCAATGGCTAGCATACCGGTCTCCAAAACCGATGATTACAGTTCGAGTCTGTAAGGGGGTGCAAAATGTAAAACTATGAAACAAACATTTGACAAGCATTAGGTAAGTAAACCTAATGTAAAATGAAAGAAGAAAGAGTAAAAAGAATGAGAACGGAATGGAACTATTGTTTCATTTGTTCTAAAAGATGTGGTAGTTGGTATTATGATTGTGCACCATCAAAGATTTGGGGTAGACACGGAAATGGTAAACCAATTTATTCACATAAGTTCAGAGAGTATAAAAGTTGGAAACACAACCGAAAAACTCAATGGAAGTGATAGTTCCGTAGTTTAACGGATAGAATGATTGGCTACGAACCAATTGATGGGAGTTCGATTCTCTCCGGAACTACATAATGGTCAGTTTGGTCGTGGAGGCCGGTGGGTCTGCAAAACTTACGGAGTTGGTTCGATTCCAACATTGACCTCATATTGCGTGACTTAGTGGAAAAGAGTTATCTCTCATAAGGATGACCAATTGAGTTCGAACCTCAAACACGCAACGATTATATGGTGTTTATAGTGTTAATGGTTAGCACGTCAGATTGTGGTTCTGCTAGTATGGGTTCGAATCCCATTAATCACCCCAAATGTCCGTATGGTGGAATGGAAGACACGGTGGTCTTAGAAACCACTTTTTGCAGGTTCGAGTCCTGCTATGGATACTTAAATTTGAATACTATGGTTTACAAAAGATTGAGTGATGGTAGTAAAGTTCAGTTAGATGAGTATATCAAAGAATATATGACTCAATACGAAGATGTGGATATACTTATAGGTTGTGATTCACAGAACTTTGCAAGAGGAACGGTATATGCTATTGTAGTTGCATTATACAGACCTGGCAAAGGTGCTCATGTTCTATTTAACAGATGGACTGCACCAAAAGAATACACTCGTTCTATCAGATTGTTAAACGAAGTATGGTATGCAATTGAAGTTGCTGAAAAATTAAGGGAAGCAGGTGTTCCAAAAGTAAAATGGATTGATGTAGACTTGAATCCAGACCCTAGATATAAATCAAACGAAGTGTTTAGACAAGCAGTTGGTATGGTAGAAGGTATGGGTTATCAGGTTAGATACAAAACATTAGGTCCTATTGCAACATATGCAGCAGACCATTTAGTAAGAGTATAAAATAAAATCGAGAAAAGACTTGATTTTATCAAAAAGTTTTAGTATATTTGTATAAGTTCTTTGAAATAGTGGTGATTAAAAAATGCTCCGTTGGACAAATGGTTAAGTCGCATCCCTTTCACGGATGAGATTAGGGGTTCGAGACCCCTACGGAGTACAAGAAATAAACAAGCGGAAAAACGCAGATAGATGAAGGATGAAGAACGATGTCTTGAATTAACAAGTGGACAATCCCCCTGATGTGTATCGTTAGCCTCTGTTTATTTCCAAATATTGTATCAAATGTGCAGTGAAAGTTAATGTAGGCATACATTGATAAGGTGGGTTCGATTCCCGTTTAATAATTCCTAACTATGGTGGAAGCCAAGTAACTGATAACACATTATAGCCGGATGGGTTGTGCACCTTGTCTAAGAAACCCTAAGAGTTCCTAATAGGTCGGTATGGAACTGATACATAATTGCTTCCATAGCTCAACTGGTAGAGCCCTCGATTTGTAATCGAGAGGTTGTTGGTTCGATTCCGACTGGAAGCTCAAAACAAACGACGACTGAGGAGTAACCCCTCGGTATATGAAATCCAAAATGGTCCTGTTGAAACCGGAATAGTCATACAGGTTAGGAGAGAGTTACTATAAGCAGGGAGTAATTAACCCGAAGCGAAAATGTAACCACCAGTAATGGTCATGATGTGTAGAAGGGACACAAAAAGTTTGTTTTAATTATTGATTACTGAAATTGAATGATACGAGCCCCGAAAGTTCGAAAAGAGTCAGGCAGTAATCATAGAGTGGATTCATCAGTTGATGGAAACCAATCGGGGGTTGTCCCACTAGAATGGAGACATCCCCCGCATTTGGGACGTTAGTAGAGATGGTTACAATGTCGCCCTGTCACGGCGAAGGTCACGGGTTCGAGTCCCGTACGTCCCGCAATGGTTCGGTAGCTCAGTTGGATAGAGCAACTGCCTTCTAAGCAGTAGGTCATAGGTTCGAATCCTATCCGAATCACTAACCATCCAATTTAATTTATGATTAAAAAAACAATTGTATGTTTATTAATTAGTTACAATGTATTTTCAACCGATACGGTTACAGTAACTACCTATTCAGCGAACACATCGCAAACGGATAGCACACCCAGAATTACTGCAAGTGGATTCAAAATCAGAAAGAACACAACACGTATTGTGGCAGTAAGTAGGGATTTAAAGAGAAAGTACAAGTTTGGTACAAGAGTTAGGATTACGGGCATCGGTAAACACAATGGTGTTTATGTAGTAAGAGACGTGATGAATAAACGATTTACCAAACGTGTGGATATTCTTATCAGTAGAAAGGATAAACACACTAAATTTAAGAAAGCTAAAATTACAAAGGTGTAGTTTTAGTTTGCTCGAATGTTGGAATGGTAGACAAGACAGACTTAAAATCTGTTGTTCAGTAATGGGCGTGTGGGTTCAAGTCCCGCTTCGAGTACAATGGAGGAATGGCTGAGTGGCTTAAAGCAGCAGTTTACTAAACTGTCGTATCGAAAGGTACCTGGGGTTCGAATCCCTATTCCTCTACAATGTAACGATTCGTAAGAATGACGGAACGGACGCTAAGTATGAAATGGAAACTTTTTGAAACTCGTATAAAGGAGTGAATCAGACACAAACCGTACAGACGTTACATTATTTTGGGGAATTAGCTGAGTTGGTTTTAGCACTTGCCTTGCACGCATGAGACGTGGGTTCGAATCCCCCATTCTCCACATTACACCATCTCTAATTGACATATAGGAGGAAACAACTTATGGATATATTATCATTCGGTTTAGGGATTGCGGTGGTTGTGATTATTGGATTATCAATAATTTCAGTTATAGCATTCGTTAAGTCAAGGAAAATACAAAGACAAATAGAGAATTTAGAATTTGCTATTTACAGAGAATTACAATCTGAAATAGCAGAAACGCATCGTAGAATCGATGACTTTGAAAAAGATGTTTATTCTCAATTAGATTCGAGATTAGACAAACTAGAAAATAAACTAACAACTAAAAAATAAAGTTGATTAGAGGTGGTGTAACAATATATGCCAGAGTGGCGGAAAGAATGGGAAGTACAACCATTAGACGTGCCTGATTCGAAGTGGTGCAGTAACCGAAAAGGACTGCGTGTGGGTAGCCAATCCCTCCTCTGGCACCTCATTTATCGTTGAAAGAAACGATAACAGATTTTATCGTTAGATTAAACGATATGGACTTATAGCTCAGATGGTTAGAGCAGGTCGCTCATAACGACAAGGTCACAGGTTCGAGCCCTGTTTGGTCCACCATAAAATTAAAACTTAAAATATGAAAAAGGTATTATTCGGATGTACCATATTACTATCAGCGTGTGGTCCTATTGAACCTGATTATGTGGATAAAAATGGTAAGGAGTATTTGTTCACACATCCATGTGTTAAATCGCATACTGAAAGCAAATGGGAATACCACTATGGATATAATATGAGAAATGGTGGATTTGATTATCATTATGGATTAAATACCAAAAATGTTTGTGATAGTATAACTACTGATACTATTGAGATTAATAGAGATAATAAATTTTATACTAAAAAATAGGTTATGGCAAATCACGTAGATAATATGGTTAGAGTTAAAAATTGTAACCAAGCAGTTATTGACGAATTACAAAGAATCTTTTCCAATAAAGATGAGATTGGGGATACACATACAATAGACCTTATAAATGGTATATATGATATGGATTGGAAAGATGCAGATTACGATAGAGGTTGGGTAAATGATAATGTAGGTGCTAAATGGGTATATGGGCAGATTGAAGGAGAATGGGATACTGAAATTTCAATTAATCTAACATCAGCATGGGATGCGGTAAATCCATTACTTAAACAATTATGTTCTAAACTTATATGTATTAAAGAAGATGTTGTAATTGAAAATACATTTCAGGATGAAAGTTGTGACCCAATGGGTATAGCATATTATTCATCTGAATATGGTACGGAAGAATATTTAGATGAAGAGATTGATGCTTATAAATTCTATGGAGATGATGATTATCGAGATGAAGTTTATGCAATGCTTGAAGAACTAATGGAAGAGGAAAGACGAATCCATAAAGAAGTTATAGAAGATTTAAATAATTACGAAGAGGAGTAAAATAAGGAGAGTTGGCAGAGTTGGTCTATCGCGACGGTCTTGAAAACCGTAGTCTGTAACAGGACCGGGGGTTCGAATCCCTCACTCTCTTCACATTGTGGTATGGCGAAATTGGCAGACGCACCCTCCTGTCTCGGGGGCGGAGAATAATAAAATAAAGTAAGGATATTTTGGGGTAGACCACCGGCTTGCAAGCACTTTTGTCCTTTACCTAATTACTTTATGGATGGTTCGAATCCTCCTATCACAGCCACTTGGAAATGTAAAATATTTTTAGTATATTTATACTAATAAAGAAAAAATTATGGCAGAATTTAGCAAACAATGGTGTGAAATCCATGACCCACAAATGTCTTGGGATTTTGATATTGAAGAAATCGCAAGTGAAATACCAAGAGGATACTACAAATACATCATATGTGAAGGATTTGGATTTATAGCAATTGGTGTGGGTATGGATAGAGAAATACAATTGCTATTTGGTGATGAAAAAACCGGTTTTGACAAAGTAAATTACAAACATTTCATCAAAAAACAAAAAGAATCAACAGATGGAATCTAACGAAGAAATCAACGATGGTCATTATTTAGAGTTGATGGATAGAATACACATTCTATCTTGCACATTAGATGACCACATTTTAAATCACCCTATTTCATTGCAAAATTCAGATGTAAAATATCATCTATCTATTGCATTGGATAATTTACTAATTGCATATTCAAACATAGGTTATATAGAAGATGAGAATAACTCACATAAGTGATACACATAATCACCACAACAAACTACAAGAAGACTTGCCAGGTGGAGACCTTTTAATCCATAGTGGTGATTTATCCTCTATCGGTAGAAGGTCAGAGGTAGAACGATTCATCAAATGGTTTAACAAAATTGATAACTACACATACAAAGTATTTATCGCAGGTAATCACGATTTATCATTTGAATCGGAAGCACTCCAAAGAAGAAAAGCTGATTGGTTTGATGGACGTAAAGAATACGATACTCCTGCCGATGAAGCAAAACCACAATGGTTATGTGAGTTATTAGAGCTAGGATTAGCAGGTGGTGTATTCTATTTGGAAAATGAAAGTATCACAATAGATGGTGTAAAGATTTGGGGTTCTCCTTTCTCTCCTACATTCGGTAGAGATTGGGCATTCAATGTAAACAGAGGAGCGGATTCAATGCTACTTTGGAATCAAATACCAGAAGATACTGATATTGTAATTACACATGGACCTATTTGGAGTTATTGCGATAAAACATACAATTCAGGTACTAATGTAGGGTGTCAAGATTTGTTTAATCGTTTGTGTGAAGTTAAACCTGATTTACACTTTTCAGGTCACATCCACGAAGATTATGGATACAAACAGACGGTATGGGGTGGGTATGCTTTCAATGGTTGTTCGGTATCATTGGAATATCAATATAGAAATAAACCAATCAGTTTAGATTATAACTTTGAAACAAAAGAAATAAACTTTTTAATGTAATGAGAGATACAATTATATTCACAGGTGCATCTAATACATTGGGATTAGGTTTAGAGCTTCAATTTAGAGATAAATATAATGATGATGAGTGGTTAAAAGAAAACGGTATGTTTTTACCAAACCCAAGAGAACCAGAAGATGTTCCATTTTATGAAAAATATAGATGGACTAAATTAGTATGTGAAGATTTGGGTATGATTGAACATAATGTGCATGATAAATTTTTACACGAATCACATCCAATGGGTGGGAATTCCATAGAAACATTGTGGTTCTTAAATAGAAACGATGGTATTGTAAATCGGATTTTGGATAGAACAAAGTATGTAGTTTTTGAAATGGGTGCAGTTAGATGGTGGGATGAGAAACTACATGGAGCTGGAAACCCAAATGAATATCCAAATACTGTTTTAGAAATTATTGATTTAATCAATAATAAAGATAGTGATAATGCAGTTGTAGCGAGAGCATTAGAATGGATTAAAGATTTGGATGAAAAAATTTATTGGGATACTTCTTTTAAAAAATATAAGGATTTAAAAGAATCATATCCTGAAATACAATTTATTATGATACCTTGGGCATGTCCGGTGGAATATATGAATGTTGTTGATGATGACATTTTAACAGATTTTATTGATATTGGTAAATATGCGGGTATGTATGGATACCTTAAACATAATAATCTAATGATAGGTGATGTTGCAAAAGCATTTAATGGTGATTACAGATACAACAGAAAAGATGACCACCCATCCGCAGAGGGTCATAGACATGTTGCCAATTTTGTAATAAATCATATAAATAAAAACAATGATTTGGAAACAATTCCATATCGTGAAAGAAAAAATATAATATGAAAGTAGAATTTAAAGAAACATTCTTTGAGAGTGTAATAGATTTAGTTTGGTATGATACTAAACTATGGAAAGTATGGAAAGCTATTAGATATGGTATTCCTGGTTTTTTTAAAAACATTTGGTTATTCCGTAAAGAATTATATAACCATCGTTGGTATGATTATCGTTATACATTGGAAATGATGCATCGTTCATTAGTAATTATGCGAGATAATCTAAAAACAAATGGAATTGAAGAACCATTGAGTAGAGGTAAAAAAATCAATAAAATACAAAGAGCAATTAAACTATTAGATAATCGTTTGAATGATAATTATATTGAACAAGCCGAAGCCGAATTAGGTGAATTACATTTGAAACCATTAGAGTTTGAAGATTTAGGAAATGGGACTAGTAGATTATTGGATACTAACACCAAAGAAGAAACCGACCATAACAGAAGAGTATTCAAATTGGCACAAACCATAGATGATAGAGAGTGGAGAGAGTTGTGGAATATCTTTAAAGGTCAATCTATTTTAGATTATAAAAAACACTTAAAAACAATACCAAAGGAAGAGCAAATTGATGAGTGGAACAACTGGTTCAATGGTTCAGATATGAGAGGTTGGTGGGATTAGTTATGGGTGATATATATGACAAAATAGTTGAGAAGTTGAGAGGAAATCTAACACCCGATGAGTATAAAGAGATGATAACATTGGAATATGTTCTAACTTGGGGTTATGATAAACCAGATGATGAAGAACGATACAAATACTTAACTAACAAAAAATACAATAAAGAATAATATGGCAAGTATATTAGTAGTAGGATTGGTGACATTACCGGCATTAGCATATCTTTGTTGGATGTGGGTAAAGGGTATTGATTATATGAAAGAGAATCATCCCGATTATAAAGGTGATGATTTGTTTGGTGAGTTTGATGAAGATGATAAAAATCAGATAGGGTAGTGAGGGATTTAATGGTATTTATTGATTATGGTAGTCAAATCCCAATTATGCTGGGAATGTTTGGTAAAGAAAATGTAGAATATTTATCAGAATTTGATGCTAAATCATTTGATGGTTCTCATAAACAAATATACTATCACAAAAAACTAAATGCAGAAATACATTTTTATCATCACATAAATAATTTTATAACAGAATCCGATGAATTTTTTAAACAATTTAGAAATTATATAATTGTTGCAGAACAATTCGAAAGTAGATTATTAGAAGATAAAATTGTTTGGTTGAAGGAATTTAATCCAAATATAAAAAAGGTATTTATATGGCATTATGGTGAAGTATTTGAAAATGGATTTATAAAAAGAATAAAAGATGTAGATTATGATTTTATCTTATCTGGTTCAAAAAGACCTATGTTGGATAGAGAATCTAATTTTTATTTTGATTTATTGTTTCCACTCAGATATTTCAGATATTATATAGGATATTACTATTTGGAAGAATTGGTAAACAATATACCATTACCGAAATACAACAAATTCAAATCAAAGTTATTTTCTTATGTAAGAGCACATGGTTCAAGTAATTGGAGAAATCGGATTTTAAACTCAAATCCAAAAATTACTCCTATGTTAGAACCAAAAGATTCTGCAAATGATGCATATGATTTGTTGTATCCAAAATACAAACATTTTGAAGCTATAAACGATTATCTTTATTGCAACTACAATCTGATATTTGAAACATTGGATTATACAAATAATAGTGAGAGGTTCATTACTGAAAAAACATATAAGGGTTTATTTTTTGGAAAACCAATGTTACTTGTAGCTTGCTATGAAACATTAAACGAACTAAAAAATAAAGGATTTTATCTATTAAATTTTGATTTTGTAGAAAGAATAAATACAACACAGGATGTAGAACTAAGTATAACTTTATTTACGGAATGGTTGGATAGTGCGTCGGATGATGAAATTGAAGAAAGATACAACAAATCATTGGAAAAATCTATACAAAATAGACATAAACTAATGGAATACTTGAATGATTATTCAGAAATGGAAAATATATTCACTAAACTATTAAACTAATGGAGCAAAAACAATACGAAGACATTAAGAAATTGTTAGAAGAGATTAGAGATTTGTTGGCAACAACTCAATCCCAACCTAGCACCAAAATCACAGTTGTTGGTAATGGGCAGGGACAAAAAACAACAAAAGGATTAAAATCTGATGAAGATTTTTTCTTATAAAATATTTTAGAAAAGACTTGACATTTTGCGCGGAATTGTGTATATTGTAAGGTAATTGAGAGTGAGAGACGTTTCTCCTCTTTTAACCCCTTTCCGATATGACTTTTTCAAAAATGTGTGCTTCCTACGATTCTTATTTTCAGTATTTATTTGGTGATAACACCACTAGTTCAGGTTTCAAACCAATTTCATCTAAAAGTGATATTGTTGACTTGATTATCAAAAATGACTTGATGTATCATAATGATTACATCTCCAAACCAATCTACAAAAGAGCAGAAAAACATTTGATAAAATGTTTAACAATTATTTCGTAAAATGCTTGACATTACGGATATTTCTTCGTATATTGTAGAATAATTAGAAAACAACACAAATTTCCGAGCTATGAGTTTTTTAGACAGATTTAAGAAAAAAGGTACTGATTCAAAGAAATCAGCTTCCTCCTATTGGTTTGATGAGCATGATTCATCTTACGATTATATGGATTTATATTCAGATATGGATAAGGATGAGTTAGCATCTTATAAGAAAACCAATGACCTTTACAAATTATCAGCAACCCGCAGAGCGATTGCTAACTTTGTTAATATCGTAACACAGAAAAACATTCCTGTTACCTTTGCTACCAAATCTAACTCCTGCACAGATGGTGAGAGAGTTATCCTATCAGCCGATGTGGATAACAACTTTGACGTTTCTGTTGGGTTAGCATTGCACGAAGGTTCTCACATTGTTCTTTCAGATTTCAAATTGTTAGATGAAATGAATACGGCATACGAATCTTACCGATATGCAAAGATAGATATTGACAGAACCGGTGGTGATATTGTTTCCAAAATTCAATACACTATTGATAATTGTAAGTTCAAAGATGGTTTGCGTGAGATGTACTATCCGACTGGAAAGATTGGTAGTAAAGTTTCAGTAGATATGGAAATCAAAAATCTAATCGGTTCTCTAACCAATTGGATTGAAGATAGACGTATTGACCGTTACATTTACAATTCAGCACCAGGTTACAGAGATTATTACACATCTATGTACGATTTCTATTTCAATGATAAAGCAATCACAAAGGGTATTGAATCTGATGAATACACAGAAGAGAACATTGAATCATATATGTTCCGTATCATCAACTTACACAATGAGAAAACAAACCTTTCTAAACTAAAAGGTTTGCGAGCAATCTATCGTTTGATTGACCTTAAAAACATTGACCGTTTGAAATCAACAGAAGATGTGTTTAACTTATCTATCGAAGTTGCTTCTATCATTTTAGATAACATCACTCCTAACGATGGTGAGGGTAAAGGAAACGGTGATGGTGAGCAAGAAGAAAGTGAAGGTAATCCTACCGGTGAAGGAGAAGGTAATGGTGAATCAACCGAAGGTGACTCTGGCAATGGAGATGGTATCCAAATGGAAACAGATGGAGACTTTGAAGGTTCTGATTCAGATGGTGATTCTGATGGAGATGCTTCTTCTACCTCAAAAGATATTAAGAAAGGTAAAGAAACTTTATCACAAGCTGCTAAGAAACAATTGGATAAGAAAATCCAAAAACAAAAAGACTTCTTAGATGGTAAGATTAAGAAGAAACAAATCTCCAAAGGTGAAGCTGAAAAGTTACAAAACATTGCTGAATCAGATACGCAAGTTGTTAGAGTAGGTAATGATTACGAAAGTAAATACCACGTTAATAAAGGTGTTGATTGTATCGTAGTTAAGAACCTAACAGAAAAGTTGTTAGAGCAAGATGACTTTCCGTTCTCAAACATCAATTGGAAAACTAAACAACCTGATGCATGGGCAGAGCCAGAGGTTGCAAAAGGTATCACATTAGGAAACATTTTGGGTAAGAAATTGCAAGTTCGTAATGAGAGTCGTGAAACGGTTTACAGTAGATTAACAAAAGGTAAGATTGACGGACGTATGGTTGCTACATTGGGTTACGATAACGAGAATGTATTCTATACCAAAGATGTAGACCAATATAAGAAAGCAAACTTACACATCTCTATTGACTATTCAGGTTCTATGCATGGTGATAAGTTGCGTAAGGCAATCACATCTACGGTTGCAATCGTTAAGGCTTGTGAGATGGCACGAAACATCAATGTGCAAGTATCCATTCGTTCTACGGATAATAGTTACAGAGCATTACCTTACATCGCAGTTGTGTATGATTCTAAACGTAACACATTCCGTCAGTTCTGTAAGTATATGAGTATCCTAAGAGCTAACAACACTACACCAGAAGGTTTATGTTTTGAAGCAATTCAGAAGCAATTGATTCCATCAAACAATGATACGGATTCATTCTTCTTAAACTTCTCCGATGGACAACCTTGCTACTCCATTGGTACTAATGATGACTCTATCAACTATCAAGGTGAAGCAGCTGCTGAGCACACTAGAAAGCAAGTAAACAAAATGAGAAATGCCGGAATCAACACTCTATCATATTTCATTTCAGACTATTCAGAAGATAGAATCCTAAGCACTTCTGATTGGAGAATCTTCCAAAAGTGTTACGGAAAGGATGCCAAAGCAGTAAACGTAGAAAATATGATGCAAGTGGCAAAGACAATGAACGAATTATTCTTACAAAAATAATTAAAAATATGAGCATAGAATCTAAAAGAGAGTTTTTCAAACAGAATGGATATTGTGATTTTTCTGTAAAAGATGTGGATATTGATTTTTATAATTTTTTAGAAGAAAATTTGATTTGTGATTCTGAAAAAAATCTACAACACAGATTTTCAGAATTTAGATTTGATTCTAATAAACTTGAAACAAGATTTAGAAGTGATGATAACACATATGAATCTGCAAAGGCAAAAAAAGAAGAAATATTTAATGAATCGGGACATACCGATATATCACAATGTTGGTATTATGATAATAACATAGAAGAATCACTTTCTACTGAAATTGTAAAAGGAATCGATAACATCATTAAATACTTTTATGGATTTCCTGTAATGACTTCACCTAAATTGGATGAATTGGCATTTACATATTACGATGAAGGTTGTGTATTTACCCCACACCACGATGGTGCTAGTATCAATCTATGTTCTATAATTATTTATTTGAATAAAGATTACGATGAATCTAATGGTGGATTGTTGGTTTTGGGAGATGGATATGTAGTTCCTGAATTTGGACAATGTGCTCTTATGGATTTATCCAAACATGATATAAATCATGGTGTAACAAAAGTAACAGGAGGACCGGGTAGATATGCAATATTATCATTCCCCAAAAATCCAGAACATAATAAAGACTAGCTCGGAAAGCGGTAAGATTGGGGAAAGAAATTTCCCCTTTTTTATTAAAACTTTTTTACAAAACGCTTGTTTTTTTGCTCAACATTTCGTATATTTGTTATATGTGAGAGAGTGATGTAATTCTCCCCATTTTAACCTTAAATTTTTAATCTTAAACATACCATTATGGCAACTACCAAAAAATCCGATGTTATTGTAGGTTTCACTAACGAAATTTACCAAGTTATCAAAGTAGGACGTACATTCGCAATGCTTACTGCTGATAACCAAACTGCTACTAAGGTGGCAGGTATCACTAAGACCCGTATGAAAGCGGCTCATGACTCAAACAAAGCCATTCGTGGTTATATTTCCAAATCTGGCAAAACAACTTACAAACTTGTTGAAATTGATGAGTTCCGTAATCTTGCTCACCAAACCCCAGAGGTTAAATCGGAATCTGTTTCAGAAGCATTTGAAACGCACGAAGCACTTAAATCATTCATCCACGAGAAAGGATATGATTACAAACCAAAAGGTTTATTTATGGATGAGTTAAAGTGGAAATACTTACTTCGTTCAGCAGTTCGTGGTAAGAACATTATGATGACAGGACCGACCGGTTGTGGTAAAACATTAGCCGCTCAATCATTGGTTAAATCACTTAACCGACCTGATTTCTACTTCAACTTAGGAGCAACGCAAGACCCGAGAGCAACTTTGATTGGTAATACTCACTTTGATAAACAGAAAGGTACTTTCTTCTCTGAATCTGCGTTTGTTAAAGCAATCAAAACTCCAAACTCAATTGTATTATTAGATGAGTTATCGAGAGCTCACCCAGAAGCATGGAACATCTTAATGACCGTGTTAGACCAAGGACAACGTTACTTACGTTTGGATGAGGCAGAAGGTTCTCCAATTGTTAAAGTTGCTGATGGTGTTACATTTATTGCAACTGCCAACATTGGTAATGAATACACATCAACCCGTATTATGGACCGTGCGATTATGGACCGTTTCGTAACAATTGAGATGAGTTTATTAGATAAAGATTCAGAGTTCGATTTGTTGAAACTTATCTACCCAGAGGCTGATGAATACTCACTTAACGCATTAGCAGAGATTGCTTCTACTACTCGTGAGTTGATTAAAACAGATGCCAGCAAGATTTCAACAATCTTATCTACCCGTACTAACGTAGAAGCAGCAGGTTTAGTTTACGATGGTTTCACATTGCTAGAAGCAGCTGAAATCGCTATCTTACCTTACTTCTCCGCTGATGGTGGTTTAGATTCGGAACGAACTTTTATGAAACAATTGGTTCAAAAATACATCAAATCTGAAAATGATACAGAAGACAAACTCTTCAACGATGTAGATGATTCCAAAGAAGATACTATTGTGTGGTAGTGATAGTAATGGTAGATAGAGGGGAGTGATTAGTTTTACTCCCCTTTTTCATTTTTAAACAAACAAAGACATGACAACATTTAATGATTTAATATTTAACAAATTACCCGATGGTATGGGTATTCAATGCCGTATTACGTTTCCAAACGGATATGGTGCAAGTATAGTAAAAGGTCCTTATACTTACGGTGGACGAGATGGTTTATTTGAATTGGCAGTATTGGATTCAGAAGGACAACTAGCATACGATACACCAATTACAGATGATGTAGTTGGATACTTAACAGAAGATGGTATTACCGCATTATTAGCAGAAATTGAATTATTATGAGACGTAAAGAATACACCAAAGATAGGGTAAAACAAATGCGTGTTCAGAGGAACTTATTGAAAGCATCTGATACAAATATGCAAGATGCATATGCTTTAAGAGTTGGTAAATTAAGAGCAGCAGGGCACTTTCAAATTAGTGGGTTTAGAAAACTAATCAAATCAGAACACGGTGAGCTTGCAATTTCTAACGGTAAAATTTACAAAACAGAATTATCATTTCAAACTATGCAAAAAGATGGTAATGGTGATGCACCACATATTAGTGGTTATTTGGTATCTGCATCCGATGCTGATAAAGGTAAGTATAGGTTGAAGGGGTGGTTTAATGAAGATGGTACGATTAGAATAGAACTTGTAGACTAATAAGATATGTGGTATATAATAGCAATAGTATGGTTAGTGATGATGTATCCTTTGGCAAGGGATGTGGATAAACAGATGTATGAATCCAATCCAGAAGGTAGATTTAATGTGTTAATGAATCTGATTATCTTTGCAAGAACAATAATTGCAATGCCTATCTTTTATATAATGGTAATTAAGAATTTACTTACACGAAAGAAATAAGATGAAACGGATACTATTAGGATTTGTTATTGTATTTGGATTGAGTGGATGTACGGGTGAGAATCCGTATTATCCATTTATGGATTCATTACTGAAACCATCGGAGAAAGTTGAGCTAGTTGCTATTACCAATCTACCAAAGGATAAGAATGGATTTTACTATTTTCAGTTGTATAATCAGATAGGTCAGAATCTACAAACTCTAACCGGTTCAATTAGAATCAACGGAAAAATACCTGATAATCCACGAGTTAAAGTAGATTGGGAAAACAATCTATACTGGCATTTAAAGAAAGGAGATGTAGTGGCAACTATAACCAAAACATATCTAAACCAATTCACAGGTCAGTTCACAATCGTTCAGCTTCCACCTCTAATCAACAATATTGATGCATTAGTGCCAACCATCAACAAGACCTGTTATAACTCCGTAGATGGAAGCATAAACACCGTAATTGCTCCCATTTGGGAAATGCGAGGTGATACTATGCAAGTTGTAGTAAGATACGGAACAAATTCAAAAATTGAACGAATAATTTTGAAATAAGAAATATTTTTTGTATATTTAAGTTTATAAACAACGATAATATGGGAGCTATAAAAAGAGCATTTGAAGAAGAAATTAACACAGGTTCAATCGGTGGTGATGAAGATTATGGTCACGAAAATTGGACAGATGAATTAGAAGCACAGTATTGGGCAGAACAACCCCCATATCCGTTTGCAACGGATGAGGACTTGGCATTGATAAACGAAAGAATTAAACCAAAATATTCAGAAATGGATGTGGATGCAGTATTGGATATATTAAATGATTCTTTCCTTAAAAGTATGTTAAAAGAAGAATTCAATAGAGTACATAATTTAAAAAATGGATATTTTGAGTAATACAAAAATGATATTTGGTTATGATGTAATGACCTATAATGGTGAGATACCAAATTGTTTGCACCCAAAGTTTTTACCAACAATACATAGTGCATCCGATTTTGATTATCCTATGTCAGGTGAAGGTTATCAGAAACGGTGGAATAGACATTGGTTTTTATGTAATAGTAATTTTTGGGAAGATTTTTCTATTAAAAAATCGGTATATGATATTGTCAATTATCACCCAGATGAAAAATGGTTTTATATCATAGAGCCATTTGCTTCATTGGAAAACTTTTTTGGAAATGATGATTTCTATAATGAGTTTGCGATGAATAACATATCAAAAGTTGCATTAGAAAGTATTAGAAATGGTAATGGTAATATACTTATCAATTATATCATAGATGGTGGATTGGGAATCAATATTCCAAACTTTCAGAAAATCATAGATTTTACAAGAGGTAATGGTATTGATGATGAAAAAGTTCATTTGATATTTCAGGATTTTAAAATAAAAGATAATTTGGAAAAGCTTGGAGTTAAATACAATGTATATAATTTCAATCTGGCATTACAATCCAAATCGCAAGAGTTTAATAAAACATTAAATGACCCTAATTTTTCATTTTGGGGAGAAGATGCATATGAATCACAAGTAGGTAAAATACAGAGAAATGTGAATAGTGTTGCAACTTATTCAGAATTTGAAGAATCTATTGGACAAGATAAAAAAGATTTTCTATTCTTATGTAGACATTGGAAATTACATAGACTTATTTTATTGAATACATTGTACAAATTAAATTTGGATAACAATTTGGTTTCGTGGGATAATAAATTTTATCATCCACACGTTGTACATGATTTTGAAAACTATGAGAAAGCTCCTGAATTTGTTGAGTTAATTAAAACAACATCTAGAACCTTGGATATAGAAGATTTGACTAGAATTGCAGGATATGGATTTGAAAATAAAGATATGTATTTAAATTCATACATTAGTTTAGTATCCGAATCTATGTTTTTTCAGGAAAATATAAATGAACAAGGTCTTTCTGAATTCCCAACGGGTTATTTGAGTGAGAAAATATTAAAACCACTTGGACATTCACATCCATTTATATTAGCAGGACCATCTAAATCATTGGAATATTTAAGAAGTATTGGTTTTAAAACATTCCATCCGTTTATAGATGAAAGTTATGATTTGGAAAATAATGATTCAGAAAGATTGAAAATGATTGTTGAAGAGGTAAATAAATTTTCAAACAAAACCAAAGAAGAAAAAGACCAATTCTTAAAAGATGTATCACATATATGTAAACATAATCAAGAATTATTTTTAAATTATACATCTACAAAAATGCATATAAAGGATTGTGTAAATATTGTTGATAAATTGAATAATATAAAAACTTTGTTATGATAACATATAACCCAAATCAAGAACTAACTGCAAACGAATTAAATGCATTAGATGAAAAGGATTTCTTTGCTTACATAGATGCAAAAGCAAAGCATTTAAAACAATTCACTAAACCTCTTTCAGAACATCACACCAAACACTATTCAGCAATGGATGCGGCAATTAGTGGTAGAGAATATACGGAAGAGCATTATAAAACTGCTAAACAGATAGCAAAACAAAATAATTATGAATACTAAAAACCAACCAAGTAGTGTAAGTGCAACCCAATGGGGTAAGACAGTAACGATTGCAGTAGAGCATTCGGATGTAGATTTGTATGAACTATTAGAAATGTTCAAAGGATTAGCAGTTGGACTAGAATATAGTGAAAGTAGTTGGAGAAAGGTAATCAAAGAGTTAGGAGCAGTATATGAGGAGGAAGATATTGATGAAGCATTAGCAGAACATAATCAACACGAAGAAGAATTAGAAGAATGGGATACAACAAATGGCGATGGTTTACCAAAGGTAGACCCAACAAACCTTTAAGAGAGGATGCACCTCTACTATTGAAAATACGAAATGGTGACTTTGGTTATTCTTATATGTTTAGTGAAGCTAGGGATACTTGGGAATCCGCCAAGTTGGTTAGTGAGACTGCTTATAAGAATTATAGGGGTACGGATGACAAAAATCGTAATGAGGTTGCTATGGAAGCGGGTAGAATGAAACGTATCAAAGCAATCAAATTAGAGTTGGAAGCATTTGCCAATGAGAACAAAATCCTATGGAAACTTCAAGGTGATTTGAAGAAAGAGTTTGGTAAGGATTTGTGGGATAAGGCAATGGAAACTAAAAGAGGTTTCAAAACCATAGAAGATTTGTATTGGTGGTATAAGAAAAAGGTTAAAGAAACAACTACCAAATCCGAAATGGATATTCAGTATAAAAGAGCCAACACAAAAGGATTAGAAAGATTATTTTAATGAAGCAACAACCAATGATTTTGCATATAGATTTGGGTAATCAATCACTCTATGGGTGGGTGAAAGAAAACAACTATATCATATTTTCAGAATTGGTTAGATATGCAGAAAAACTGATTAAAGAAGATTTAGAAGAGGTTCAAGCATTGATGATTTCCAATTTGCTAGACAACATAGTATTTCTAATAACTAAAAGAGATGTAAAAATCACCTTACAAAAAGCATTGGATTACTTTTTATCAATAGAAGAATACGAACAATGTGTCAGAATTCGTAATTTGTTTATACTTATTGAAAAAGTTAAAAACAATGAAACAGAGAATACTACGTTTAGTAAACGAAATCAAAAGCACATTAAAGGAGATTGATAATGATGTACAACACCCATTATTAGATGAAGTCTATGAATATCTTTCTGAAATAGAAGAAGAAATCTACGAAGATGAGGATGAAGATGGGATAGATATTCAGGATTATATGGATTAAAGTAAATACGTTATGAGAAAGGTGGAGTTATTAAATGTGAATGGTGAATTGTATGAAATCATTCGTAAATTCGCATATACCAAATTCAAAACTACAATTTCATCGGAAGATGCTACCATATTGAGAGAACATTATGGTGTAGATAAGATTTTAAGACACAATCCAACACAAGAATATTTGTTTGTAAATCTTATAGAGGAAGCAAAAATCGTTTCTTAAATAATTCTATATTTATAGGTAAATAAACCCCTTTAATAAAATGGAAGAACAAAACGAATGCTTATTTAGAAATGTATATAACGAATTACGTTTCAGTCAAGAAGATACTGCAAAGATAGCAGAAGGACAATTTCCTTTAATCCTTGCAAAAGATGGTGTATTTACAAAATTATATGTAAGTGAATCAGAATTGAGTAATTACGGTATCTTTGATGCATTGGATGAAGATGCAGCAGCTCAGCATGAACTACATGGTCCAAATGTGCCAATAGTTTGGGTAAGAGCGGAAAATGGTGGAATGACTGAAACTGGAATTGAACATAAAGTTATAGAACAGACAGAAGAATAATAAATGAATAATCAGTTATTGTTTTTTGGATGTTCATTTACAAATAGTGAAAGTAGTGATACTGGTATTGAATTTGAAAATTATAGATTTAAATTATCTAATAATACAAATTTAAACCATATTTCAAAAGCAAGTAACGGAAAATCAAACCATCATATAATAGATGATGTATATGTTTGTTCAAATGATATTCATCATAAAAATGATGTATTTATTATACAATATACATTTTTAGATAGATTTGGTATAAGAGCTGATATAAATTCTGATAGATTTGTTTCTATATGTAAAACATCACCGGATAATTCTAGTGATTGGAAAGAAATTAGACAAATAGATTTTTATAACGATTGGTTAAAATACTTTTATTCAAAAAATGGAGTTATTATTGATTTTGAAAAAGAAGTAAATCTAATATCAAATTGGCTAAGAAGTAAAGGAATAAAATTTGTATCTATTGCTTTTGATGTAAGTATAGATGGATTTTCAGCAGATTTTTATCAAAATAACAATTTTATAAAATTTGATGAAACATATTCAATGTACAAAAAGGCATCAACTAGTAAATTTAGAATAGTTGATTTAAATGATTTTAATGCAATAAAAGATAATCATTTAAACGAAAATGGACACAGATATCTATCTGATAAAATTATTTACAAACTCAAAGAATTGGATTATATAAAATGACACATAAAGAGCAAAAAAATCAAAATCGCAAGAAAATTGCTAAAAAAATTATAAAAGAGCAACAAAAAGTTGGAATTTATAAGAAAAAATCATAAATAATAAGGGGATACGAAAGTTTCCCCTTTTTTATTTGGAAAAATAAAAAATTAATCGTATATTTGAAACATTATAAGAAATATATAATGCCTAAACTTTGGACATTTGGTGATAGTTTTACAGAAAGTTTCTTACCAAAAGAAGATTGTAAAGTAATTCATTGGAGACATCATTATATTGATTGGAAAGGATATGTTCCAAAGGTATATGGTGAGTTTTTATCTGAAAGACTTGATATGAAACTGATGAATTTTGGTATGGGGAGTTGGGATAATTATTCTATATTTGAATCATTTTGCAAAGTTGTAAATCAAATTGAAAAAAATGATTTGGTTATATTCGGATGGTCTAGTTTGGAAAGATTTAGAATTGTAAATAATGGTGGTTATTGGCATCAACTAGCTCCATCTTATGATAGAACATACCCCATACCACATAGTTTAAGTGAAAGAACTATTGATGAAATATTTATTAATAGAACACATCAGAGATATTCCGATGAAGTAAATAATTGGATAAAACTGATAAACTACACATTAAAGCGTATAAGTGTAATACATTGGACACCGTTTATTAACAATATACAGGCAACCTATTTAAGTGGATTTCCAATAATACGAGATGAAACTAATGGTATAGTAAATGATGGGCATTTTAGTGAGAAAGGACAAGAGGAGTTATCTAAAATATTGGAAGCAAAATACAACAGAATTAAAAACAAAGAGATAATATGAAACCCATACACAAATTCAACGGAGGTAGAGGAGCAACTCTCTGCCATAAGTGTAGTAAAATCATTACCGAAGGTATGACCGATGATTTGTATTGTGAAGAGCATGGTGGGAGAAAGATATATAAATACACTCTTATCAGAGAAAACGATGGTTTAACCATTGGTGCAAACAAAATTGGATTCATAGAATGGAGTTCGGCTGGAACTGGTAAACGAATGTATGAAGACCCTGCAATAGATAGGAGTTTGATATTAGACCCTGGCATTACTTACACCTGGTTAACCACAACCATAACCGAAGTTGTAGAAGAGAGATTGGGTTATGTAAAGTTTAAAACAAAGAATAGCACTTACGAATTGAAATATGAATAACATAGATAAATCATACCAAGCATTACTGCAAGACATTTTAGATAATGGTGTAGTAAAATCAGATAGAACAGGTACGGGTACTATTTCAGTATTTGGCAGACAAATCAGACATAAAATGAGTGAGGGATTCCCGTTACTTACTACAAAGAAAGTTCATTGGAACTCTATTGTAGCAGAACTCCTATGGTTTCTGCGTGGGGATACTAACATCAAATTCTTATTGGATTACGATTGCCACATTTGGGATGGTGATGCGTATAAAAACTATTCAAAACTTTTAACAGATGATTTCCACGGACCTAGATACACCAAAGAACAATTTATTCAGTTGATAAAAACCAATTCTATATTTGCAGAAGATTATGGTGATTTAGGACCAATCTATGGTAAGCAATGGAGAAAGTGGCAAGGGTGGATGGATATGAATGGCAATGAGAAAGGTTCATTGTGGTATGACCAGATTTTAGAAGTAGTTCATTCACTTAAAACAAATCCGGATAGTAGAAGACTAATGGTATCGGCATGGAATGTAGCAGAGTTAAACCAAATGGTATTACCACCTTGCCACTATGGGTTTCAATTATATACAAGAGAGTTGAGTGTTGAAGAACGTTTGGATTTAGCATCTAAAACTTATAGTACATTTGAACCTTTTGATTTCCATGTAGGTGACCATAACGAAATAGATGAGTTATACCCTGTCCCTAAAAGAGCAATCTCTTTAATGTGGAATCAACGAAGTGTAGATACATTTTTAGGATTACCTTTCAACATCGCATCCTATGGATTATTGTTGGAGATTATTGCAAAGGAAGTGGATATGATTCCAGACGAACTGATTGGTAATTTAGGAGATGTTCATTTGTATTCTAACCACATCGAACAGGCAAAAGAACAGATTAGTAGAACACCATACAAATTACCTACAATCCAAATAACAGAAAGGAATTGGTATCAGCATCAGTTGGTTAAAGAACGATTGGGAGCAAAAACATTTAAAGATATTATACTATCTTATAGACCCGATTGTTTTGAACTGAAAGATTATGTATCACATCCAAAGATTAAAGCACCTTTATCAAATTAGTTATGAAAAGAATATACAAATACGAACTTGAAGATGGCAGAGGTGTTGAAATGCCAATCGGAGCAAAGATATTATCAATACAAAACCAAAACAATCGTCCTTATATATGGGCATTGGTAGATACTGATGCAGAATGTGATTTTAGATATTTTACAATAGTTGGTACTGGTCATGATTTTCCAAACGCAGATGATTTTAATTACATCAACACAATTCAAGATGGTCCATTTGTTTGGCATATTTTTGAGTTAATTAAATAATAAGTTATGGCAAACCATATAGATGAATTATTCAATGATGATTTTGTTCCAAATTTTCCACCAAATGAATCATTTGAATACACAATGATTCCAACACAAAAATTGGAAGCATATAAACGATTGTTAGCAGATACATTTCAACTACAATTAAATGCAGGTGATTTCTTTTATTATGCATGTGCTCAAATGCTGAATGTAGTTTCGGAAGATGTTGAGTGGGTGGTAGACCATATCCAACAATTTGGTGATGATGGGTTATATTCGGCAATGGCATATATTCAAAATCAAGAACCAATTCTACCATACTTGACTCAGGATTTTGATAAAGCAATGAAAGTATTGGTGGATAGGAAGCAAGAGGTATTTGGTGATGTTGATTGGGATTTTCACGGATATAAAGAAGAAGGTAAGTATAGAACTATAAACGAAGAATGGTTATGATAGAACTAATCAAACAAATCCTAATTAAATGGGGGTGTATGCATAAATGGAAAATTCATGATGAATCAAGAGTATTTCATGATGATATAGACACCAAACCGTATGAAATAAGACAAACATTAGTATGTAATAAATGTGGTCAAATAAAACAAATCAAATTATGACACCAAAAGAATACAAAGAGAAACACCCACATTATTTGACGGTGGGTCAATTGAAAGAATCTCTGAAAGATTATCCAGATGATGCATTGGTAGTATCACAGAGAATAGAAGATGTGTATTACGAAGAACGTGGATGGAAAACTTTAAAGAAACCAGACCCAATATATCCGGAATGGGATAACCAATATTCCGCAGTTTGGAGTCCTGTAATATACGGAGATGATACAGAATGTTTTTATTTAGACTTACACTATTAAAATTAAGGTTATGAATACTACAAATGTGGGGGATATTGACCCATCAAAAGAAGAAGGTAAATTGTTGATGGCAGCATTGGCAATAATCACTACGGAATGTAGAACAGATAAAACACCTTGGGAAGTCATTGAAGAGTTAAAAAAATTATGTGAGATAATGTATATAAAATGAAAAAACTATTAACACTATTACTTATGCTATCGGGAGTGTTAGCATATGGTCAAACCCTAACATTCAAATCATATAAGGATGGGAAGGTAGTATCTACTAAAACTATTCCGTATCCTACAAAGGTTATAACAAGGGTAATTTACAAATACATAACTGTTGAGAAGATTAGAAAGGTTAATGTACCAGTTCCTAAAATTGAATACAAAATTGTAGAGGTTTTGGGTAAACCAACTGCATTGGACACAGTTGCAATCCTACAACAATACTATCCAAAGAATGTATTTACAGATGTATTGGTATTGGAAAAAGGACAAGGTAAGGTAACTGTAACTGATACGATATCACATAACAGATTGGTAGGTAGAACTTTTACGGCAGAAATCAAACCCAAATTGGTTAGAGAAAGAGTAGAAGTGGTACAACCCATCGTAAGAGAGTGGTATTTGGGACCAGAAGTAACATCTAACTTTAATGGTGTAAACAATTGGTATGGACTAAATGCGTTGCTTAAAAACAAAACAAACAACATCATTAAGTTAGGTGCAGGTATTAATATGAGAGATGGATTGGACGGACCAAGACCATATTTAGTAGGAGGATTTTACTTTAAGATTAAATAAATGAAAAAAATAGTAGTATTACTAATGTTATTGGGAGTAATAGCATCAGCAGAAGCAAGACCGAAATATAGGATTGCAGTAAAACGGATTGAAGGAACTATATATTATATCCCACAACATAAAGAAAAGGTTGCAGGATTGGCAGTTCCACAATGGGTAGATATGTCTAACCAACCATTGAAGAGTGAAAACGAAGCAATGAACTATGTGAGAGAAGCAAGAATCATTGAAGACCAATTAAGACAAGCACAGATTATTCAATATATAAACATCAAATAAAATGGGATTAGAAGTTACACAATTAGAATTAGTAGAGAAGTTACAAACGGAAGTTGTATCTGTAACATTTACAAAAGCAGATGGTTCGGATAGAACTATGTTATGCACCAAAATGATTACCAAAATCCCAACGGAGTTCCATCCAAAAACGGATAAAGAAATAAATCCAAAGTTGGACGAGAATGGTAATCCAATAATTTCAGACAACATTACGGTGTGGGATGTAGAGAAAGAAGGATGGAGAAGTTTCAATTTCAGTAAAGTAAAAGCAATTGCATAATATGGATAATTTTTTAAGGTATTCACCACTAATATTGTTTGGTTCAATATTATTATTAGCAGTTGGTTTTAGTGTAAATCATAGTAAAGTAAATATAACAAAAGCAGAGGGCAGTTATTTAACATCATTGCAAAAGCAAGATTCACTACAAAATGTGATTGATAGTTTGCAAACTGAAATCTTTATGTTAGAAGATGGGTTTGATTCAAAAGAGCATCGTTATGAAGATGTTATTGGAGAGTATGAAATAGGAATGTCTTATCTAAAAGATTATCACCCAAAAGCATACAAAGATTTCCACAGAATTATTGGAATGAGAGAGAGATATAGTGCAGAACTTGAAAGAGAAAATATTAAAAGATTAAACAAATTAGATTAATATGTCAATAGAATCAGAACTAGAAGAAATCCTGAAAAAGTTAGAGTATTGGGAAACAATGGAACCTGTAAATAATATGGGTAAGATGGCACAGAAAACCGCATTAGAAAGTTTAGGTAAGAAAAAACTAAAACTTGAAAAAAAGCTAGGAATTCTCCAAAAAAATTAGTATATTGTGGAACAATTAAAACTTAAAAGCAATATGGAAAATACATTACGAGTAAAGTATAGCACTTTTCAGACAGAATTATCATTTAATGAGTGGGCAAACTACATTCAAGCATCTTCACTATGGGACGAGGCAACTAATGAAAGAAACCGTCAGTTCATAGAGCAGTATAGAAACTATAAGTTTGCAGAAGCATTTCCACCACAAAAACAAACGCACGAATATGCAGTATAAAGATTTTATTACAGATGTGCCTAATTGGCCAGCAGAGGGTGTCCTATTTAAAGATATTACACCACTACTTTCAGACCAAAAAGTATTCAATTCATCAGTAGATGATTTGATTATGTTAGTTGAAGAGTTAGGTGTAGAACCTGATTTGATTGCCGGTATAGAGAGTAGAGGTTTCATCTTTGGTGCAGGTGTGGCAGTATTAAACGGCAACGGATTCATTCCTGTCCGTAAAGAAGGTAAATTACCACCACCAGTTGAATACATAGATTCCACAAAAGAATATGGAACGGAAGTATTGGAAGTAAAAGCAGGAAGTGGTAATGTTGTTATTGTAGATGATGTATTGGCAACCGGTGGTACTTTGAGAGCAACCGAACAACTACTAACAGATGCGGGGTACAATGTTGTAGGAGCAATTGTATTGATTGACCTAACCTATTTGCATGGTGAAATTCTAATTGGTGGACAACCTGTATTATCTTTAATTAAATACGATGAGTAAACATATTATATTATTTGTAGCATTAGAATCCGAATTACCGAGAGAGTTAGTTCCACCAAATGTAAGTGTATTTTACACAGGTGTAGGTAAGGTAAATGCTGCAATAAAAGCAACAGAAGTTTTGACAGGTTTGAATGGTAAAACACGTTGGTTTGATGCAATTGTATTAAACTATGGTTCAGCGGGTTCAAACACATTACCAAAAGGTATGTTAGCAGATTGTAGGTATTTCATTCAGAATGATATGAATACACCATTTGGTAAACAACATTCAACACCATTTGATGATGTGATATATCCCGAATTAAAAGAACCAACAATTGAATTTGGAACTGGTTATGTATGTAGAACACAAGATAAGTTTGAGGAGAATCCACAAGGTATCTTTGATATGGAAGCATATGCAATTGCAAAGGTATGTAAGATAAATCATTTTGATTTTACTGCATACAAATACATTAGTGATGGTGGTGATGTAGCTGATTGGGAAGAGAACCATTCAAAAGGAGCAAGTTTATTTTTAGCAGAACTAAATAAGATACTAAATGGATAGGAGAGAAATGATTAGGGATATCAATCCGGATGCACATCTTTGGGATGGGTTGGATAATTGTATCATAGGTATAACCGAAGAGGCTTGTGCAGTATATGATATTCATAAGATGGAGAAAGAACTTATGAAACTAAACGATTGGGATATAGAAACGGCAGCGGAGTATGTAGAATATAATATATTGCAGGCATACATTGGAGAGTTTACACCCATACACGTTTGGACAATGCCTGAACCAGAGTTCACAAAGGAAACTATTTAAAAGTGAATAGAGAAGAGTATTTAATGAAATCATTTCCATTGGAAGATGGAACTACATACATACAAAATTTAGATAAACATATGAGCAATAATAAGATTGATAAAGGTAAGGTAGCAAAGAAGTTGCATGGTTTACAAAAGAGAATGAATCGTATGAATGAAAACGAAGGACACGCAAGTGAAAAGGCAGGAAAGAGGAAAGGATTTTTAAGAAAACTAATAGATATGTTATATGGGAAAGGTAAACCAAAAAAACAATCTATATAATGGAAATAACTAGTGCTGAAAAGAGATTAGGAGAACAAACCGATAGAGAAGTATTTGACTTAAAAGTTGATTTATTACAATATATGCGTCAAAACATATTTGTAGAAAGAAACAAAGTTAAAATTGAACATCAATTTCAGTTTGAAACCATTGAAGAGCAGGACTTATTATTAATACAAGTTCCTAATATAAATGAGAGTGGATACTATGCAGGTATAGTTGCATTAAAATCATACATAGATAAGTATGCACCTGAATTGAGAGTTGAGATAATTGACCCTGTTATTGATTATTTTTATTTAAATCCACCAGATAAGCAAGGTGAGTTTTTTAATATGTTTAACACATATTCAAAACAAAGTCAATTTCATCTATTATTTGACCATCAAGAAACATATGATATTGCATATGGATTCGTGGGTAGATATATAGAAAAGGCAAAGCCAAAGATGATAGGGTTTAGTATCATTGATGGAAACATAGATGCAACACTTGCTATTTCTAAATTGATAAAAGAAAAATACCCAGATATTAAAATCATAGTAGGTGGTAATGGTGTGGAGATTTTAGAGTTTGGTAGATTACCTAATTCAAATTATAAAATTGACCAATACGATTTTTGGGATGCAATAGTTAGAGGTGATGGAGAACTAACACTTATAAATTTATTAAAGTGTGATTGGACACCCGAATCTCTATTGGAAATAAACGGATTAGTATGGAGAGATGATGGTACGTGGGTTCATAATGTTATGGCAGACAACATAGATATGAACACATTGCCCGTTCCAGACTATTCATCTTTGGAATCAAATTACTATTACAAATCTGTATATCAGGATACTAAACCTCTAACAATGAGTTCGGGTTGTCCATACAGATGTTCATTCTGCTCTGTACCAGATTACATACCTGAATTTAGACAAAAGACAGTAGCAAACGTAATTAAAGAAATAGAAGGTTGGTTGGAAAAGGGTAAGAAACATTTCTTCTGTCATGATTCTATTATTAATGGTAATCCAAAATGGTTAAAAGAATTTTGTGAAACTATTATAGCAAACGATTGGGATATTACATTTGGTGGTAATATGAGATTATCATCACCTATGAGAGATTTGGATACGATGAGATTGTATCGTAGAGCAGGATTGATGAAAATGATTACAGGTTTTGAATCAGCATCTGAACCAGTATTAAGACATATGAAGAAATACACCAATATGGATGGTGTAAGACAGATATTTGAGAATGTAAGACAACTGAATAAAGAGAATATCGGAACTAGATATGAGCATCCTTTACTATTCGGAATGCAATTAATCATAGGATATTTAAATGAATCAGAAGAAGACTTCCAAAAAACATTAGACTTTGTAGAAGAATACAAAGATTGTATGGCAGAGATAGTTACGTGTTCGGCATTCTTAATACATGAACCTTTAAGAAAAAGATGGGTAGCAGAAGGGCAACATTTGGAATATATAAATGGTGTAAACTTTTCAACAATATATAACACACCTATGGATAGATTGAGAAGATTGGATAAAGCGGAAAAACTATTCAAAAAAATAGAATTACCATACTCAATATATAATAGAGGTTTATATCAGGAGTTGGTTGATAAAGGAGAAATACCAAATCCATTTGAAACAAAAACATTAATATAATGGTAACAGTATCTGAAACGGCAGCAAAGAAACTAATTTCACTAATAGAAGAGAGTGAGTTCAAAACTCCATATGTGAGAGTAGCAGTTAAAGGTGGAGGTTGTAGTGGATTAGCATACGACCTATCATTTGATACAGAACAACAACCAAAGGATGTTTTGGCACAAGACAAAGGGGTAAAAATTTTGATAGATAACAAATCATTACTATACCTAATAGGAACTGAATTAAATTATTCAGATGGATTGAATGGTAAAGGATTCGAATGGATTAACCCAAATGCCAGTAGAACTTGTGGATGTGGAGAATCCTTTTCACTATAACGGAGATTCCCCAAAGGGGGCGGGGGTTGGGGGAATCGCAGTCGAAAAAGGAAAATTTTATAGATAGTTGCTTTGATTTAATTTGATTGGGATTGTTATAGATAGTTGCTTTGATTAGTTAAAAAAGTTATTAAACCAAAAGAGAATGAAAAGATATAATTTAGATGTGATTACGGGAACTATCCAAGGTGGTAGTGGTGGAGTTGTTAGATACCAAATAGATGCGGATGCATTTGATTACAATAACGGATGTTATATATTCAAAATTGAACAAAAGGGAACTTATATGAACACAATAGTTGCTTCGTTTCCCATAAACCGAACCATAATCAAATCAATAGATGAGATATAGGGGTTGGAGTGATGATGTTAAAGATTTAATAATTTTCCTATCCGTATTGGTAATGATAGGATTTGTTTTAATTGTATTAGGATAAAGATATGAATAAAAATGATGTGATTGCAACCTTAGCTTCAATTGGATTGATATTAGGGTTATTTGGTGTATTATGGTTAATGGGTAACTATCCATTGGTTGTAATATTTGGTTGTATTACAATCCTTATATGGGGTTTGTTTAAATCTGCAAAAGGTGTAATCAAAGATTATTTAGATGAGAGAGATGGAAAAGGCAAACAATAATGGTTTAGTAGATGCCGCATTGGTGTTGGGTATATGTTATTTAATTTCCAACGGATTGGATGGATGGGGTTGGTTAATTCTTATATTAGCATTAAGAAATGGATAAGATATTAAAAATTGAAAATTATAGTGCACTTAATTTCCAACCCGTTAATGGTGATTGGGTTTTGATGACTACTATTGAGTTTGATGATACCTATCAATTTAAGGTGGCAAACAAGTCAACCTATGCCGAACGATGGATAGAGTTAGAACGTACATCCCCTAAATCAAATGGTTTGTATCCACTATGCTTATCGGAGGAAAAACGAACCAATAGATTCTTATCTCAAACGAATCGTTCACACTCCACAATGGTTTCCTACGACAAGATAAAGAATAAGATGGTATTTCTGAAATACATCAATCTATTATTAACGACTCAATCACCGAACTGATGATAGGGTGGATTATCAAAATCGTTCTATTGGGATTGGGATTTGCATTGGGTATGCTCCTAATGTGGTTAATTGAGGATGAATAAAGTCCAAATGAACCACATTTTTTGGACTCTTTAATCGACAAATTAAAACCATAAAATAAATGTTATTAAAATAAATTTCCATATTTATTGATGCACTCAATCAAAATTATGGAAGTCTTAAATGCCGTATCAAACGGATTAATCATATTTTTTGCGATACTTCTATTCAGTAAGATTAGAAGGAAAAAATAATTGCTTTTATTGGAAAAATAATTCAAGTTTTGCTTGGATATTTGCTCGTCTTTTCGTACCTTTATTATATGTGAGAGAGGGATGTTCCTCCTCGTTAATCCATATGATATGAAAACTTTATTAAGATACTCCCAATCAAATTACGAATTAAAGAAAGAAATCGAACGTGGTGTGATTCACATCCCATCTAATCGTAGAAAGAATGCCAATACAGATTATGAGAAAGTTGATTTTTCATATGTTGGTTTAGAAGAGGTTGAGCAGTTTGAATCAGAATCATCAGAATTCAGAGGATTTGAAATTGAAGATATGGGTAAAGAATTAAATTTAGTTATGGGTTCTGTATTAACTCCTATGGAAAGACATGTGGTTGAGATGAGTTTTGGTTTGTTAAGTTATGAAGAGATGAGTATTAATGAGATTGGAACGGAGTTAAGATTCACTAATGCTCACATTGGTTCAATTAAAAAAAGAGCAATGAAGAAACTTCAACAATATTTTTTAAATTAATTCACAAAAGACTTGACTTTCTCATTAGTATTTCGTACCTTTATTATATGTGAGTGAGAGAACAAATCATCCCCTCCCCACAATACGATATGAATCCAGCTTTGATTGCAGCAATTAACTTTATGATGAATGGTTTTAAGAAAAAACCGAAAGGGAAACAATCAAAAGAATTTAAGAAAGAGGTAGAGAAGATAAATGAGATGGGATTGTTTGAGTCTATTAACTATGTTAAAAATAAAAAATAAGATACGTGGAAATCAAACACTTAATTAACGATACTTACCAAGTTGTAAATGCGGATGATGTTTTATTCCAAGGAACATACGATGGTTGTTTACAATATATAATGGATGATTTGATGAATCGTATAAAATCAAATCCAGAATTATTAGATGTATTCAAAAGATTAGCAAATAAATAAGATAATGCTTGACTTTTTGATTAGAATTGTGTACATTGTAGAATAATTAGTTGATAACCCCTTTAACCCCCTTTGTTATGATTTATTCAGATAGTAAAATTGCTGATTTAGTTAAAGTTGTTGGTAACGAAGTTTCAGAGAACTTTTCTCCTACTCTTCGTGCTAAGTTGGTAACTATTAATGAACACGCTGGCACGTGTACGTTGGAGGTAGTAAAATCTCCTTATCCTGAATGGAGTTGGTCAGCTCAACAAAACCACACTGCTGGTCATCTTTATGAGAGACCAATTGAGTATGTATGGAATGCTTATTTCTTTTAATCCTTAAACCCTGATATTATGAGTTACAGTTTATTTAACCGACACACCAATATGAGTTTCGATACTCTTAAACAGATTGGTTCTTTTATTACCCACGTTGAGATTAACTACGATTGGAACAACACATTCAATTTGCTGAATATGTTGTATGGTTTGTACGATGGGTATTTCTACGATGAGTTAGTTCCTACTGCCAAATCATTCCTTAATGAAGAGGAGTTTAATCGGTTAGAAGGTATCATCCAACCGATATATAATTATCCAAAAATAAATGGGTAATTGCTTGACTTTCTGATTAGAATTTCGTATATTGTATTTTAATTCGTTAAAACTTAAACTTTAAACTACTATGGCTACCTCAAATTTCCACAATGTCAATGCTTCTCACATCTTTGCAGTTGATTTGCAAGATGAATATGACTATCAAGACTTAATTGATAATGTTAAATATTCTCTCAAAGAGACAGGATATTTCAACTTACTTACCAAATCAGACCCTAACGAACTTCGTTCTTTTCCATCCAAATCTATTGGTTCATTGGATAACTATGTAGAGGATACGGAAGGTAACGGTATTTATGTTCAAATTACCGCAGTTGTTCGTTCAGGTTATTACGAAGGTGTTAATTTAGATTGGCATTGTTCTTTTGAAGAGTATGGTGAGAATATCGAACACTTATTACCTGCTGCCGAAGCTGAAAAGAATCGTTTGGTAGAGTTGGTTGAGTATGTGTTCTCTGAATTCTCTACTCCTTTGGGTGTTACTGCTCAATTCTCTAATGGTGAAACTATCTATCATCCTATTATTCAAAACTAAACAATAAATGTTATGGAAAACTTAATTAAGATTAAATCAGATATTGGAGCACAATTAACAGACCGTGAATTATCTGTTAGATGGTGGGGTAGATTATCCGTTGAAGAGAAAAGAGTAATCTTAAAAGAACATTTACCATCACACGATATTGGTATTATGGATTATGAATCCGTATATTGGGTGTGGTTAAAACAACAGGACAATGAATAAAGAATTTGTAACATACAAGCAAGCATTCGCCTTAAAGGAATTAGGGTTTGATGAAATGTGTTTAGGATACTATCATACTACATTAAGCAGTAGTGATGTTGATTTAATTATTGGTAAAACACCTAATAGGTTTTATCATCTTATAAGAATGCCTGAACATTTTGATACACTTGCCCCACTTAAACAACAAGTATTTAGATGGTTTAGGGAGAAGTATAGTTTATTACCTAATATATGGTCTGGTAAAATTAACCACATATTTTATGGTTATGATATTCTTCATATTAAGAAACAAAAATTTGTTATAAATAATACAGATTTGGGTGGTGGAGATTGTGATTATGACACCTACGAAGAAGCAGAGAATGCTTGTATAGATAAATTAATTGAATTAGCTAAACAACAATAAAAATGTATTTAAAACAAAAATATGTCATTACTAAAAACAAAGAAATCATTGTGTTCCCTGAATTATTACAACACAAAGATTTTATAGACTTTGAACCAATATCTGCTGGCTTTATATCTTTTGGTATTAATAAAGAAGGGAATCCAACTTGTAGTTGTTATGGCAAAAGTATCAGTTTGGGTTTAGAATGTAATCCAGAAGTAGATACTAAAATTGCAAAGAAACAACTTAATATGTTAGACGAATATTAAACAAGAAGACAATGGGTAAGAATAACACATCAGCACCAGAAGATGATATAGTATCGTTTGACCAAGCACTAGAACTATGTATCATAGGATATGATGAACCTACATTCTGTATGTATGAGATAGAGAACAGACAATTGTGTCTATGTCATCTTGATGAAGATGGTTTATATATACCTGATAAAGACTTACATGCTCCTACTAAAAGTCAAGTGTTCAGATGGTTTAGGGAGAAGTATGGTGCTCATATGCACCCAACATTAGTTATCCCAAATGTCTATATAGTTCAATATGGTTTATGGACAAGTAAAACATTTGACACATACGAAAAAGCAGAGAATGCATGTATAGATAAACTTATTGAATTAGCTAAACAACAAGACAATGGGAAATAAACTAAAATGGTTTCTAAGTTTGTTTAAATCTAAATGCCCTGATTGCAATCTTCCAATGAGTGATAGTTTTTTTGATATGGAACGTGATGTATTGGTGCAGGAATGTGGTAAGTGCAAGAAAGAATGGATGTAAGAAAAATAATTCAACTTTTGCTTGACTTTTAATCAGCAATTGTGTATCTTTACTATGTAGTTCGGGTTGAGCTACTTAAATCCCTTTCCGATATGAATAACATTAAAGAATTTTATTTAGAAACCTATCCAACTGATGAATTGGGAGTTGAGATTAACGAAAATGCTACCTTTATTGGGTTGTATCATGATTTACTAACAGGTGGTGACCCATACGAATACATTGGTGTTAGTGACTCTTTTGTTAGAGAAATGTGTTTTGAGAGACTTGCACAGATTATCAATACAAGTTATGATTATGTTTATGATTTATGGTTAAATGCTTAGAGATATGAAATACACTAAAATAGAATTACAGACAATTGCTGCTAATACAGATGCAGTTGGGTTTGATGCTTTTTGTGAGACAAATGGTATCAACAATGTGTGGGATGAGGTTACATTAACTAATTTCAACGATGGTTACTACAATGTGGAGTTGCCAGAATATGGATTACAGGTTGTATATTACGATGGTGTATTGGACTTTATAGATGACTTATAGATATGGCAGCAAAGATAGAGTTATATAAGAAACGAATTGAAACCATATTTCAGTTAGGTGTGGATGATGTGGATATAGATGATGAGTATATCGTCAAACGAATTGAGAGAGATGATGGTAAAATAGAGTGGAAGGTGGTATCCATAACCTACGGTGTGGAATTAATTAGTTCAAAGATAAGTAAGAAACTGATAAACTTTTGTAAGAAGTTATGTTAAAGATACAGAATCATTATAGGTTGTGTCAAAAAGTAGTCCCAAATACCTATTGGGAAGTGGAGTTCTTTGCCGAAAGAAGTGAATATTATGAAGTTAAACTGATTAATAAACATAGTGGCAAAGAACGCAAGTTTCAATTGAGTAGAGAAAAGAAATACTCCCAAGCTGGTGTATGGGCATACTACTTTTCGGAGAACGGCAAACAATTACACTCTGCTATAACTGCTGATTATATGAAGAATATTGATAACTTTTTATCTGGATTAGGAACAATATTACAATTTGGATAAGATGCTAACAATAAAGAACTACACCAAATTAGAAGAAAAGTTATTGGAGTTTACCGGAGGTTGGAAGGTAGAGTTTTTTATAGAACACTCATCAACCTATGCGATACACATAAAGAACCCTGCTCAATTTCAAAATAATAGACAGGTAGTTCATTTAAGTAGAACACTTGAATCATTGGGTAATGGTGAATGGAGATACTTTTTTTATTATGAAGGGAAAAAAATTGAATGGTGTGTAGATGCGGAATACCTTTCCAATATGAATATGATGCTAGCAACCCTATGTAAAATAGTTAATAACAAAATTAATGCATTTTAAGATATGCTAACAATACAGAATTACGATAAGATAAAGCATAGTGATGTCAATTGTATGGGACAGAGGTGGAAGGCAGTAGGTGTTACGGAAAAGGAATATTGGTATGAGTTTGCATTTTCACCTGAAATAATGGGTGTATTTGCTTTGCATCAAACTGTCTATGTAAAGATACATAGACCAGCAGAATCTAATGGGTTTGAGTATTTAATCACATTGAATGATAATGCCAGTAAAGGCTTAAAAACAATCCACAAACAATATCTAAAAGACCCAAAGGATTTATTAAATTGGATTAGTTCAAAGTATTTGGTAAATATAAACGTATGCTAACAATACAAAATTCAGATAAGTTAGTTGGGGAGCAATTTATAGTTCCAAACCCAACTACTATATGGACAGTTATGGGATTTCATAATTATGGGCCTGATGGACAATATCAAATCCATTTAAGAACATCCGACAATACAGACGATAGGGTATTTATCCTATCCAAAGAGGAAGGACCTTCGGATTTGCATTATGGGTTAAATGCTAACTATAAGATTACGGATGCATTTGAACCATTCAATTCAGTTTGGGTAACGGGAGCAAATATAGGAAGTGTAACATCTATGTTAAGAACATTAAGAAGAATTATATCACATGCTAACAATTAAAAACCCTAGAAAAGATGTTCATCAGTTTGAGTTCGGTGAGTATAAATTGGTAGATGGTGGATTGACTACAAACGATGGAAGTGGCAAGTATGATGATTCCATTGAATGCCCATACTATGAATGGAGTTGGTATCATACCGAAGATGATGTTAAATTTATGGTTTATTTAAACAGAGAACCCGTTGATGGTAAGTATCTCGTTCGTATCCGTCAATCAAAACATCTTCCTGAAATTATACACGAAACAAGTATTCCATTGAGATGGATTTCAGATTCCCAAGCTTTTTATAATTGGATGATTGTAAAAATTGAAACTTATAAATTTAACGGAATTGCAAAAATAATTCTGTAAATGCTTGTTTTTTTGTCAGATTTTGTGTATATTGCAAGGTAATTGAGAGTGAGAGACGTTTCTCCTCCTTAAACACTTTCCGATATGAGCTTACCATTTAATGTTAATTCAGTTCTTGCTTCCGCTTCGTTAATCGAAGGTTACGATGTTATTAAAAACGCTTTTCCGGTTGAGGGTAAGTATGTAAAACGAGTTATTACTTATATGGATGCGGTTTATGCTGCATTAGATGAGATTTCCGAAGATTACCAAGATTGGCCTGAGGACCAAGGTTTTGGTTCATCTGATATGACTTATGTTCGTAAGTCGTTCATCGATACGATGATTTCAATTGCTAACCTTAGAGGTTATTATGAAACAAAGTTTGACCCTTATTTAAAAGTGGTTGAATATTCAGAGGCTGAGTATCACGAACAACAACTGCGTAGAGAGCAGGGATTGTAATTATTACCATTGTTAAACCTTAAAATCTAAAAATATGTTATACGATTCTTATGATGTTGAAGTGCTTGCTGACCGTTTAGAAGAGGAAGCAGAGGTTATTAGAGAGATGAATGAGCTCTCTTCGTTTGAGTTTACCTACAAAACCCATTCCGAATATCTTTCAGATAGATTGAGTGGTTATATTGACGAATACAAAAATGTTCGTATGGAGGTTATCACCAATGAGGGATGGCATATGGACTTCCCCGCACATAGTGAGCAAGATTACTATGAGTGTTTAAACAGAGCACAAAAGGAAGGTGATAAAATTATCAGAGTGTATGCAAATGTAGACCACTATGAACCTAAAAATTGGTATTAATATGGAGTATGTAGAATGTATAAAATGCGGGTGTGATATGCCCGCATTACGATTTGCTATCTATGGGTTCAAATCATGTGTGAGTTGTAGTACAACTGAAAGGGTAGGTGGTGTCCCTATTACAAACCACAAAACAGGTAACACTATTCAGATTGTTCCTAAATCGGTAGCTGAAAATCTTATTCGTTTATCACAACGACAAGGGTATGGTGTATGTAAAGGAATGAAACACAATTAAAAATAAAATTATGGAAGGTATATTATTGGTATTTATTATTACATCTACATTAGTTGTATTTGCATTTGAGGTGGCAGCATTTGCAAGTGTTGGTTGGTTTATCCCAAACGATTTATTAAATGAAGCATTGGATAAACATATTCCAAAGGGAGCTAGATTGAATATGTTTGATGATGATATAATCAAAATTGAAGATATGCATCAAATTTCAACTCTTCCTGCGGGATTTTTGGGTAAATATTATGTGCAGAGTGTGGGTAGAGTATTTAGGTTTTCATCTGCACATAGACGTATTGAAAGATTACATAATCAGTTGAAATCGCCGGTTATTAAACCAAAAAGAAACATCCGAGAGGAATTAAACATAGATTAATATGAAACTATTAAACGGAATTGGCATCATTATACTTGCCCAAATTATATCTTTTATACAACTGCAAGGGCAGGTGAAGTGGCCCTGGGCAAAGGATAACCCGTTGATTATGATGTTGTTTGGACTACCTATTGGGTTTATGTTTATCAAATCAACTGCAATTATCAACGAAATTACGGGTGCAACTTGGCCTGGTAGATTAATCGGACAAGCAATTGGTATCATTATGTTTTCAGTAATGAGTTGGATTATGTTTAGAGAACCTCTAACAGTCAAAACGGGTGTGTGTATTGCATTGGCATTATCTGTGGTTGTTATACAAATCTTTTGGAAGTAATGGAGAAAAAAGAATGGGAGATTTATATGAATCAACAACTGGCAACACTAAAATCTGAATCTAATATGGCAGTTGCACAACATTGGCACGATTTACTGATGGAATCACTTAAAGGAGATAAAGAGTTTGAAGCTTCGTATCAAGCCTTTTTGGATAAATACCCAACCGATTCATCCGTATTAGAAAAGTCCAATTCTATAAAACTAGCTAACCCTGAAAAGTTGGATGGAGCATACTTTTTGATTGATGGAGATATACTAGATGTTACATATATAACAGAACTAAATGGGTACTATGTTTATGATTTTAAGATGCAAACAAACCCAAAAAGGACCGGTAGTTTCGCAATATGTAGAGAGAAACAGAGGAGAGGAAAGGTTGAAGTCAAAGTTGTTATAGGTGTAGATGAAGAAGTTATGTATTATGATACGAGTACAATATCTAATAAAGATACATTTATGAGTTTAATTACAGACACTATAAGAAGATTTGTAATAAATTAAAACTAACATGGAAACAATACTAATAGTAGGACTCTGCTTAGGAGTTATTTGGTGGGTAGATTATTTAGATACATTTGACAAAAAATGACAAGAGAGCAAGCAGAATTTGTTAAGGAGTTTAGAGTATTATTGGGGTATAGTTGGAAAGAAGTTCATCGTGAGTGGTGTGAACAATATGAGAATAATACAATTTTGAGAGGTAATCAAAAAAAAGGTATAGAGTTGTGTAACGAAGCAATGATACTACTGAATGAAAAAATAGAAGATGGTTGGAACTAATATGGTGTATAAAATAGGAGTTATAATTGGAATATTTTTGACCATTGGGATACTAAAATGGTTGGAGATTCGGAGTGTAAACAGAAGAAAAGCAAAGAAATGGCAGAGAAAAAACCAATGAGTTTAGGTATAGAAGTGATGACCGGAATTCAAAATGAGTCTAAAAAGTTTATGGAATCCATACGAAAAGCAAACGAACATTATTCAATCAGTAAATCTGAGGAATGGTATGAGGGATGTAAGGAGGGATACGAACTAGGACTGATACATATGCACTTAAATATAATCAAAAATGAATCAAAAACTAAATGATTTTAAGGATTTTGGCATTGGATGTCTAATCTACATTGGTGGTGTTATAGTGACCATCTACATATTAGAACAAGCATTAACCCTATTATTTGGAGAAGCATGAGCTGGAAAAAACTAAAAGACAAATTTGACGAGTGGATGGCAATATGGATAGTATTTACCTTTATGGCATCTGCTACTATATTTCAGACCTTCTATATTTTACACTTAAAATCTGAACTAAAATTGTTCCAAAACAATGATAAACATAGTAAATCCACACGAGTTAGATAAGTTTTCCTTTCTGATAGATGGAGTGGAGCATTCTATTGTATGGCTAGGTGTGAACGATTGGTTTACATCCGATAAAAAGAACTATTATTGGGCAGTTCACACTACCGATAATCTACAACCAGTTTATCATATGACTCTGATGAGAGAACCAGAGCATGTAAATTGGGAGAATAAGGTAGGATTTATGCATAGATTTCTATTCAGAGATGACAGACGAGATATGAATAGAGCACTATTTTTGAGTAAAGAGGATATAGAAGATATGGATACGTTTAAGTCTGCAATAGTAAATGCAGTAACCACATTCTACATAAGATACGGACGTTTCTACTCTAAAAACTAATGATAGCAGAAGATATTATAAAAGCAGTTGCAAAACGAATAAATGGTGGGATGCCATCCCTATCCCATATGGCAAAACTATACGATGCAGTAAAGGCATTATCAGATGAAGTAAACTCACATGATAGAGCAAAGGCATTAACAGATGCAATAGATAAAGAGATTATGAATACAAATCCAATGATACAGGCATTACAGGACCAATTCGGTGAGAATGCAGCTAAATTACTGACGATAGAGAACTACGGAAAGCTGAAAGGTTTAAGGTTCGGTGGAGAATATAAGGTTCATTCAGCACATGAATCTATGGGTAACTATACCTTTATGGTAGAGAGTTGGGTGCATCCGGGAACACCTAATGATTCATACCTATTTCGTTTGAGACGAGTGCCGGAAGTAAAGGACTTGAAACTATACAGGTTGACGTTAGATAATAAAGCATTTGTAACCCTACCACGTAAGATAATAGAGAGTCCGTCCCTTTTAATGAAAGAGATGTATGAACTGATATTAGCTGAATCAAACCCTATATCATTACCTTTTTAGAAATGGATAACAAACTGACGATACAAAATATAAATAAGATATGGGGTAGACAGATGTATTCAAAGTGGATACCTGGTACCTATGGTTGGGCAGTTCAAAGTGTGGAGGGAGATAGTGATGCTTACTATTTTGAATTAGCAAGTAATGGTAGATTCAAACATGCGGAGATACAATTGAAAAGAGAACCTGCCAAATATAACCCCGATGATATGGTATTCTTATATGAGTTATGGGCATGGAATTTTGAAACGGGTAGAGCAGAACAGATGTGGTTTTCTAAGCAAGAATTGAACACCGTAGAGGGAATGGTGACTAGATTAGGAGTGATGCTAGATAAGATAATACCGAAGCAATGAGAATAACAATAAATAATCCAGACAAACTGATTGAAATTTTTAAGGATATAGCACCTGAATGGGTAGTTAAATACAGAGCAACTGCTAACACCTGGGAAGACATATATGTATTTGGATTTCAGAATGATTCATCCTTAGTATGGGATAGATTTCAACTTGTTATAGATAGGGAAACCCAGATGGTTTATAATCCATATAATTTCATACCCGACCATAGTGTAAAACTGACATTTAAGTATATGCTTGCCGATAATGTAGAGATAACAAATACGATTAAACTGGATGAGTTGAAAGATTTGCAAGGGTTTTGTGGGCATATTTTAGACGGACTGACAGAAATAATAGATAGCAAAGCATGAAATTGACGATAAAGAATATAGAGAAGCTGATTAAAATGGATTTGTCATCAAAATGGAATCCATATTCGGAAGGATTTAAGGTGACTAAAATATTCAGTCAAGAGGATAACTATCAAATCAGAATGGAAAATGATGTGAAATATACACACAATGTGGTATCATGTACTGTGATATTACATAGAAACCCTAAGTATGGATACGAAAATTTGGATGGTAATCCTTTATATGAATTATCAATTCCTAATTCATATGGTATAGATGAGGATATTGTTTTAATAGCAAAGGAGCAACTAGAAACGATAGATTCTATGTGTATATTATTGGCAGGAGCAATAGATAGAATGTATGAAAGATTAAGAATGGTAAATGCAATAGATAAAATGAATGAAAGATTAAAGGAAGAAAGGTTATTAGACCCAATAAAACAATGAGACTGACGATAAAGAACATAGAGAACATAGAAGACCTTAAACTACCCAAATTGGACGGATATACTATCAGTTGGGGTAAGACAGAAGAGCATGAGTATGAGTTTGATATATACTATAACTATACCGTCAAAATGGTTCTGAAAGTCAATAGAGATTCTAACTATAATATAGAAGGTGGGAAGGGTAACTATACCTGTACTATATTAGCAGGTGGTATAGCCAATAACTATAAGTGGTTGGCAGTGTTGAGTAAAGAAGATTTTAAAACGAAGTTAGGATTCTTAATGGTAGCAAGTGAGATGGCAAACAAAATCCTATTACAACAAGCACAAGACCAGGATTATTTGAATGCATTGCCGTCTATATCTGCAAACCCCTATATAACACAATCATATAACCCTAGTGGGTTTAAAATTTGGTAAAAATGGCAAAGAGTAATAACAAACGTAAGAGGGGTAAGATAGTAGATTCAAAGCTGAAATGGTTATCCAAACCTACAAAGGTAATACCTACATCACAATTGGATGGTAGAAGAAGAGAAGGAGCATATACGGGTATGTTTGACGGTAGTAAACCCATACTACCCTTGAAACCGATGAAGATACCTTTAAGTGAAGAGCAACGGAGGATAGAAGAGATAAAGAAAATGAAGATAGAATTAAAGCAACAAAAGACTGCTAGAAGTAGGACTAGAATTTCAAAGAAATGCTGACAATACAGAACATAAGTAAGATAAAAGGTATGAGTATCCCTACGAACCATCCATTGAGATTAGCAAGAATAGAGGATGTGTATGGGACGGTTGATGCTTATGCATTTAGAGTAAAGATAGAGACACCTAACGATACGACAAAATATAGTTTGAGATTGGGTAGGAAGAAAATACCTTACCCGGTAGTAATATCTGACTGCTGGGAGTTATCCTATGAGGTGAGACCAAACCAACTGATAGTAGAAGCATTAGGTAGGGAAGATTTGAATAATATGTTGGAGGTACAAAGGAGAATAGGAAATTTGATGGACAGAATATTGAATCAATAAGATATGGAATATAATTCGGATTTTAGGTATGATTTAGAGTTTGGTATAGTGGAGGGTGAGAGCTGGTTTCACAACGTAGTATCGAACTCAAAGATAGAGGTTAAAACGGATAGACTGACTGAAAAGACAGGTAACGTCTACATCGAATATGAGAGTAGAGGTAAACCGTCTGGTATAGTAACATCCGAAGCAGATTATTGGGTATATAAGGTAAGTAATGGAAGAGCAATAATCATAGAGAAAGAAGAATTGAAAGCTAGGTTGAGAGAGTTGGTTAAAAGTGGTAAAGCAAGGATGGGAGTGAAGGGTGGAGATAACAATACATCACTAGGAGTATTGGTTAAGGTAAAGGACCTAATCTAAACCCAAACCAAATCTGACACATATAATAAAAATAATTCAGCAAGGACTACTAAACTAACTAGATATAAAGAATAAGATATATAAGATAGTAGTATAGATACATAAGATACATAACTAAGTATAGGGAATAAAGACACTAAATCCCCAAAGGATATTCTATTCAGTTCCCTGCTTTCCCTACTCACTACACTCAAAGCAGTAGAGTATATCAAACACTCAAAGATAGTATAGCACAATAGGTTTACCAAACAAATTACTGAAAAATCGGTATAAAGTGTGGTAGACCATATCTGTGTGTCATAATGAATGATGATATACTAACACACTATAAAGAAAGAGTAAAGCAGTAAAAGTATAGCATGAGAACAATGCATATCCCACCCATTCACGCTTCGCAAGCAAAAAAAATTTACATAAGTAAACAAAAATTACAAATGTAAACCCCTTACACCCCTATATATTTGTATTATTCCAAGCCTGATTAGATATTTAAACAAATGTCTAAACGTTCATAGCAGCTCATACGATATCTTTTCCCCACTACGAGATAAAAAGATTTCCACAAAGCAGAAATTGTATTATTCCGATGCCCTTTTGTTATATAATTTACATTATGTTAAGTAGAAAAATTATTCTAAGAATGTGATGAACGGCTTGACTTTATGGAAAATATTTCGTATATTGTGGGTATGAGGAGGGCGGGGTCTTACTGTGTATATTCTGAGAATCAAAAAGTATGACACATTGTCAGTAAAAATAAATAAAATAAATTAAATAATGCTTGACTTGTATTGCATAATTTTGTATCTTTGTTGTATATGAGAGAGAGATTGACAGCCGCCCTTATTGTGTTCCTTATGGTTACTGGTCACCCTTGCCGTTTGCGTGTGTTGGCTATTACGGTGAGACATCTCCCTACAACTGAAATGAGTTTTAAATCTAAAAAATAATATTATGAGTGAGTTATTAGACGTGCGTGGTATGAGTGTTAATGAGTATTGTGACTTCATTGAGAGTCGTGCTCTTCATTTGGGTATAGATGTGCATGAGTTGAATATGAATATCTTCTTTGAGAGGATGTTGATTTCTGATGAGATGTATGAGCGAGCTAAGTGGGAGTTAGTTCAGCGCAAGAGATACTTCGATGAGGAGGTTGAGTTCTAATTCGGACACTAGTAAAAATAAAATTACCTAATATGTCAGCAACAACAGTATAAGACATAAGGTATAGAGATATGGTTTAATTTTGTTTGATTTTTCATTTTGGTTACAGAAAGTAGTAGGGCATTGCTCTGCTACTTTTTTTTATATAAACCCATATTTAGTTAAAAGGGTAAGTAAGGGGAGGGACACTGAATATCGTGTAACTAGGAAACTGACAAGTTGTCATAGCCCGGTCAGACCCGTTTAAATATCGGGGCCGTATTTTTTGTGGTGGAAACCCTTTTTGACATAATAGTGTGATACACTAAAACTACAAAACTCCCTCTATTTAACGTATTAGGGTTGTTTAACAGAATTTAAAAGAGCAAGGATATGATAAGACAAGAGATTTACGAAAAGGTATCTGATAGATTCGGAGTAAGTATAGGAGTGGCAAACATAATGAGTGTTTCACCTATAACGGATGTGAAAGAAGAAGTAGATAGAAAAGAGTTCAATTCATTAAAAAGAGAATTAAAGATTAACTCTATCATAGGAAGAGCAATCGATGGGTTAAAATACAAAGAATTACAAAGGGAAGTTTACAGATTGAACAAAGAGTATAGTGGTAAGAAAATCACAGAATTAACTATTTATAACAGAGCATGGGGTAATGTAGTAAACAAACCCGATAGTGTAAGAAATGGAAATAACAAAGCAAACACAAAACCCTCAGAGGTATTCGAAGAAAGATAAGCAGTGGATAATCTCTGCTCTTCCTACACCCGCTACCGAAAAAGAGAAAAGAGAAATCAAACCTCTTAAATTCGATGTGGGATTGCCCATAACCGATATTAAAGCAGTATTGGATGTAGATGGCATTCTCGTTAAGGTTGGTACTCAATACCTATGTTCTAAGAATACCTTAAAGGTTATAACCGAATCGAACAACCCACATTACGATGTAGTTGCCAATGGGAAGATACCCGTTAAAACAAAAACCGTAACGATAGGGAAAACGATACCCATAATTTCGATTGATTCCACTCAGTTCTCAACACAGGGTTCCCAAAGAGATTTAGTTAATCAGAACGCAGGGGTTAAATCCGTTGATTACATATATGAGGGTAATCTCAACGAAGGTGTGCCTGTGAACTTAATTAAACAAATTAATTATACATTAGGTGAGGAAACTAGACCCGGTGATACATTTGAGTTGTATGACCTCAAATTAGCTGATGCATCGGCATACTCCATCGAACCCCTTGTCGTTACTACAACGCAAGAGGATGGTAAATTTGATACCCAAAAATTAGATTCCTTTTTATTGGGTACTAAGGATAGATTGAAGATTCTCCAACAAGATTTTAATATGATTAAGGATACCTTCTATGCTGGGATTGCTCCCCTATCCAAAGGAATTATAAAAATTGAGGATAGAGTAGCATCCGCACAAGATGATACATCCTTTGGTGGAGATACATATACTAAGAAATCATCTACTACGGTGGGTACACAACAAACTCCAAAAGATGATGCTATCGATGCTCAAAAGAAAGCAACTGAGGAACTGGCTAAGAAAGCTGCCGAAGCACTTAAAGTAGAAACCGATGCTCTTAAAACCACTCAAAAGACTCTATCGGAGAGAGTTGCCGATGCGGGGTCTGTAACGGATTATGTTCGTCAAAATGGAGGTTGGGATAAGTATGTAAAAGCAATACAAGCTGAAAAAGAAAAGAAATAAACTAAATATTACGAGTTATGGAAATGAATGAAAAGTGGATTAATTTTTTGGAGGGTTTGGGAGTTGCCATGCGAATCCTTGCCTTTGGTGTTCTATCGATTATGAATAAGGATACTCCATTTTTGGCTATGTGGATTGTAAATACCATTGATGCTATTATCTTAACGTATTGTGCATGGTGGAGAAAGAACCCATCTTATCTTGCTCTCAATTTGTTTTGGTTAATTGTGGGTATAGTTGGCATCTATAACTCTCTATGATACGGTTTTTGATTAAGAACATTCTAATGGGGATATTGAGTATTCCCTTTTGGATATTGGGATTCATTGTCTTTACGGTGGTAGGTCTTTTCCATTTCATTCCTTGGTGGGTCAACCGTAGGGCAAAGAGATGGTTTAAGAAAAGCAACTATCACAATCCAAACTAAGAAAAGCAAGGATACTATCAATAGGGTAAAGATATTTCTTTACGACAAATTTTTCTTTTTGACGAATTTCCCCCCAACCCCCGCCCCTCAAAATAATCCTAAAAATAATGGTTCATTTTTTTGGAAATGTGGATAATTATTAGTATATTTACTATACTCCTACAACTACATCTTCGTTACTAATGAACATTAATGCGTTACACAAACTTGAAAAAGGGTACATCCAATTAGATTGGAAGAACTACATCCACAAAATCGAACTATCCAGAGAACATATGGAAACCATCATCGATATGATTGATGTGTTTAAGTTCAATAAGAATACAGAAGAATTGGTGATATTCAGGTTTGAAGGTATTCCTGCCTACATCACAATTCCACGAACTGAATATAAGGAGTTGTTGGATTGGATGTATGAGAAGATGATTAGATATGAGTTTTTTGAAAACTGTAAAAGAATAGATGATTTAATTAAAGTGTTATGAGTGGTATAAAAGACATCATTAAGAGTTGGTGGACATCGTTCAATCCAACAGAAGAACAATCAAAGGAAGCACAACGTAGATTAGAAATCTGCAATGGTTGTGAGAAAAGACAAGAATCCGTTGTATTTGGATATGTATGTGGTCAATGTGGTTGCCCATTGGGTAAGAAGATATTTTCATCAGATAAACAACCTTGCCCTTTAAATAAGTGGTAGTATGTATTTCAAAGACCCATTAAAACCTACCGATAAGGATAATCTATTTTATCTTGCACCCATCCCAATCTATATGAAAGAGTTTGAGGATGATGATTTGCAGGATGAAGTATTTCGTTTGGGATTAGATGTTTTAAATGAGAAACAGAAACTAATGGGTCAGGAGTTGCCAGATAAGTGGGATGAATCAAGACAATCTACTTATACAGTAAATTATCAAAGAGAAGATAGATGGGTAGAACCTACGGAATACAATCCGATTGGTAGTAGATTTTTTACACCACCTAATAACTTTTTGGATAGAAGTGAAGAATGTGTAAGAGTTGTAAGAGAAAGATGTAATTCCGCATTGAGTGAGTTATTAGATTCATTGGATTTTTCACACAACAATCGTCCGATTATATCAGAGAGTTGGATGCAATATTACGAACCAACATCTGGCAGAGGACACAACCAACACAACCATTGTGATTGGGGTGCAATTGGTGCAGAACCGTTATCATTTGTAGGTGGGTACTATCTTTCAGATGGTGAACCACTTTCAGACCATCCTTATAGTGGAGCATTATGTTTTCATATTAGAGGTATGTCTCATTTCATTAGACCTAAAAAAGGAATGTTATTAATCTGGCCGTATGATATAGTTCATTCGGTTAAACCATTCTATGGTAAATCTGAAAGATGTGTTATTAACTTTAATATACAAGGTGTCCCTAAACCCAATAGATTAGTGTAATGGGTAAGGTAGTTTGTTTATTTGCATTTGTTTCAAAAAAAGATAAGTACAAATATCTAAACTATGCCTTAAAACTAATAACAAAGATTCAATCCGAATCCAACTTACCTATAATCATTTTAACAGATTCCAAAGGTTATTTTGATGATATGGGTGTAGAAGTTCTTTATACATTCAATCCATCGTTTACAGATAAAGTAACCCTTTGTGAGTATGCATTACGATTCTACGATACTGCGGTGTATGTTGATGTTGATACTACATTAGATTTCAAACTATTAGAACAAACAAAGTTTGAAAAAGGATTTCATTTTTGGTGGTGGTGGAAGGTTATTTGGAGAGCATATAATCAATTAGAGGATAAAAGGTATTTCAAATCATTGGAAGATTATTGTGTAGAAAATGGATTAAATATCCACGGCGCTCAATTAATACACGAAGGATTCTTTGTATTCCGTAAGAGTAAAGGAATTAAGAAGTTTTTTGAAATATATGATAAATTGGCACCAGTTGCTATCCAAAATGATTTATTACATAAGAAGTATCCAACAGGTAGAGCAGAGGGTTTATTGATTGGAATTGCTCTTGCTAACAGTAAATATAAAAGTAATGGGTGTAGTGATTCTATGAAGTTGTTAGGACACCAATTACATCAGGATAAGAGTAAGGAGAGAAAGAATATGTGGGATTCAATAGATAATCCAAATAAGTTACAAAAGAAAACTATGATATGAGGTTAGTTTGGACATACAACGGAAACCCCGTTACATTGGATAAGAGTGATTACAAAACTATTGTAAGGATAAACTATTATATAACCTCCATATCCATTGCAAAAAGAATGGGTTATAAAACTGTTATGTATTGTGATAAGTTTTCATTTAAGTATTTTCATACATTGGTTGATGAGATTTATGTATTACCTCAATATGATACTCCATTTTGGGATGTCTACAAAATAGATGTGTTAGAAAGAGAAAGTGGAGATTATTGTTTAATAGATGGTGATATTCTGTTGCACGATAAATTACCAGAACTTACTGCCGATTTAACCATAGATTGCTTTGAGATTAAAACATTTAAGAATTACTATAAACCTACAATAGATTTACTAACAGAATTGGGTATTAAAGAAGTTGTACCTGAATGGGAGAACAGAGAACAAAATATGATAAATCACGGAATTATGTGTTTCCGAAATGATGCGTTCAAACACTTATATTTAGAAAGATGGAAATCATATGGTGAGTTCATAAACAAAAACAGAGATAAGATTGAAGATATGACCTATGCAAGTTTAGCAAGTCAATATGTGTTGGTAGTATTAATGAATGCAAATCCTCAATGGAAAGTTCAGAATCTTTCAAACAAATTAGGAAAACCAAATGAATACTACACTCACTTTGCAGGAGATATGAAGTTTGATAATCCAAAAGTTCCATCGGATAAACTAATAACATTGAAACAAAAAGAATGGATTTAAGTAAATACGATTATTTCTATGTGAATGGTAGTTCCTTTACCGAAGGATGCGGGTTAGAATCAGCTGATAAAAAAGAAATATGCGTTCATCCTTTCTATAAAGAATTGTACGGAGTTGAATGGAAAGATAAATCGGATGTAAATTATGGAACAAGATTATCTCAGATTATAGGAATACCTTGTTACAACGATGCAAGATGTGGTGCAGGTTTAGATAGAGTTGTTAGAACTACTTATGATTTCATTCAAAAAAATTGGAAAGATAGGAATAAGTTCTTCATTATTTTAGAAAAGGTAGACCCTTTTAGAGCAGATGTGTATTATAAACCTATGGATGAATATTTCATTGTAACATCTACTCATAACAAACAAAAAGATATAACTCATTTTCAATATGCTACCAGAAGATATTATGAACCATCTGTAAAGGAGGAAGATGAGAAACTACAACCTAAATTTAGAAATTGGTTTGATAATCATTTTGATATAGAAGAAAAGTATTTACAAGATGAAAGAGCATTTATAGGATTGTATTCTTTTTGTAAATTGAATGATATAAAGATATTTGTGTATGGTGGTAACTCTATCTATTTTGAAGATTGTTTTGATACAAATGATATTGTAAAATTTAAAAATTCAAAAGGATACGATGACCCGTATAACTGGTGTTTGAGAAACGAATTAACTATAACACATGAATTAGAATTAACTCAAAAAGAAAAGAAGTATTGGGATTACCATCCTGGTTATTTCGGTCATATTGAATATGCTAAACAACTTGCTAACTTTTTAGGTTGGGAGGGTAAATTAAATCTACCAATCAAAAAGAAAATAATAAACGGATTGATATGAGATTAGTTTGGACATACGATTGTTCCTCAAAAGATTTAACAGAAACCGAAAGAACTACATTAGTAAATTATTACATTCTTTCAATAAATTCTGCAAAAAAGCTAGGGTATCATACTATTATGATATGTAATGAAAATGATATTGGATTTTGGGATTCGTATGTTGATGAAGTAAAATATTGCAATTTAAATTCTCCACTTTGGGATAGTTTTAAAATGTATGCATTATTAACCATAAGAGGTGAATATTATTTAATAGATGGTGATGTTATTTTACATAATAAATTACCACCAATTGAAACAGATGTTGTGTTTGATTCATATGAAATTTTAAATTGGACAAACGAATATCAACCAACAATAGATATTCTAACTGATTTGGGTATTAAAAAAATTATACCATATTGGAATACAAATAGAATACCAATAATGAATTGTGGTATATTAAAGATTAATAATAGAATGGCAAGATTATTATATTTAATAGATTGGAAATTATTTAATGAATTTGTTATAGATAATATTGATTCAATAGATACGAAATATGCCACAGGAGTTGGAGCACAATATTTATTATCGTTAATAGTAAATGAATACAATTTATCAACTACCAATTTAACAGATAATTTGGGAGATTATGGTAGATATTATCAACATTATTATGGTTCTCAAAAATATACATCACCAATAGTACCTACAATCAATACAATATCACCAAATAGTGGTATAAAATTATTTTAAGATATTTATATAAAACACTAAATTATAATATGAAAGGAACGTTTTTCTCCGCAGATTTTGTAACAGATTCTAACGGAAACCCAAGATTAATTGAGATAAATACGGATACAGGCGCGGTTTCATCTCAGATGGATGTATTCGATTGGTCTGGTTTTATCAATGTATTAAATACAAACAACATTACACAAGTTGATGTTGTTTATAAAATAGATGCACAACAACCAATAGTGGACCATTTAGAAACCACATTAGCAGAATCAGCATCATTTATTACTACTTTTAATAAAATTGTAGTTCCTGAAAGTAGTATATTTCCAACACTACCAAATGAAAATGGTACTAACTTTGTTTTAAGAATGGCATACGATGAAACTGCTATTTTAGATTCAGAATACGCAAAGGGTACTGTAAATCTTTTGAAATTATTTGCAGATGAGGGAGATAGTGGTTCGGTTGTTAATTTCTATCATTCATCTTCTTTATACGGTGAGTATAATACTTTGGATGTAAATGTGTTTAATGGAAACAATTTACCAGATGTTGTAACAAAAACCTCTATCGAATTACATCAAGCACATAAGTTCCGTAAAATTGGTCATTCACATTTATCAAATGAACAAAGATATGCCGATTTTATTAATGCGGTAGATTCTGGTGATATTGTTATAGAGCAATACCATATAGACCAAACTCAAAAAGATAATAATCAGGTAACTAGTCTTCGTAGTTTTGAAATTGTGTATGGTTCTAATTTAGATATATGTAATGTTGCTCAATATGAAATTAATGCAGTTTTTGAATTACCAGTATCTATATCATTTGATGATAATGAAATTGATAATATAATAGAAAGTAAGCATTATTATGAATTTGCATCCAATCATATTAAAAACATAAATGAGGGTTTATTAGATGATGAATTAGTGGTTGATGTTAATGGTAATTCAGTTGCAATTGGGGATTTGGTAATTGGTAATGAATATCAGGCATACCATATTGAAGGATTACCTAATACCGATGATTATGATGTTTTAGACCAGTATTATATTTCAGGTAGTAATTTGCCAACTGGCTCATATTTAACATCATCGTTATGTGTTAGTGTTGCAGGTATTCAAACATATGCAAACGATATGACCGAAATTAATTTTGCCAATGGTTCTAGAATCGTAGTTGGTGGTCAAACTCGTTTACTAGTGTATTCTCCTACAACTGATAAAACTCAATTTATCAGAGCATCTTCATTAGATACTTCTTATTCCATTTTTAACAATCAGGGTGAAGATGAATTAAACGATATTACATCAATCAATATTCTAATATTTGATGAGCAACAAATGGTTTATACACCATCTATGGAACCTGTGGATAACTTTATCTTACAATCCGGTGATTTAATTTCATTCTTCATTACTCACAATTTAGGTTCTTGTTTTGTTGCAGGTACAAAAATTTTAATGGGAGATGGAACTGAAAAAAATATAGAAGATGTAGTTGAAGGGGATATTGTTGTATCATTCAACGAAACCACTTTACAAAATGAATCAAAAGAAGTTATTGGATTAAGACAACCCATTCATAGCACTATGATTAAATATCATTTTGCAAACGGTGGAGATGTTAGTTGTACTTACGACCATCCGATTTATGTTGGTGGATACAATATTGCATCAATTACACCAGCCGTAACAAATGATAGATATGATATACCTGATAAAATTACAAGAAAAATTGTAGCAGGAGATACTGTTTATTTATCAGATGGAACTACATCTACAATTGATTCTATTGAAGATTTACCAATGATGGATTATCAAACATATCTGATAACTGTTGCTGATAATCATAATTTCTATGCAAATAACATTTTAGTTCATAATAAATAATAATATGGCAACTACTAAAACAATATACAAAACAATACCATTAGCAGATGCTAAGAATAGAACATTGAATCCTTTAACCAATGATAAGAAAGTTAAAGTAAATACAATTGTTTCAAATTTTATACAATATTTGAAGAACGCTCATTCGTAAAATGAAACTCTTCGAAGAAGTTATATATGATAAACCAATTTGTGATGGGGTAATTAACTCCATCGCAGATTGGGAAATTGCAGGTTATTACATTCGTAAAAACGATAGTAAAGAACTAAACACTATATACAGACCCGATAAACGAAATTCACTTCGTTCTAATATCATAATTAAAAAAGGGGAAGCTACATACGATAATCTAAACAAAGCATTTAATTCTATTGGATACAAACTTATAAAAGAAGAAATTCTTGGTTCTGTATTAAAATATGAAGAGGGTGGATTTCTTGCTAAACATTGTGATTTATCTGATACCTGGCCCAATAGATTGTTTTGTATTATAATCCAATTAAACGATGGTAGTGAATACGAAGGTTGTGATATGGTTTATTATATGGATAATGAAGAACTTATATTAAATAAAGATTTGGGAAACACTTTAATAATCAAACCAGATATTCATCATGAGGTAAAACTACTTACAAAAGGAGTTAGACACTCTATGATATTTTGGTTAGATTCAGATGAAGTTAAAACATTATCATCAAATTTAATATGATAATTTTACTAATAGCAGAAATTAGGTCTGGTAGCACAAATCTTGCTAAATGGTTGAAAGAATCTTTGCCAGATTTTCAATTGTTAAACGAACCATATAATCCCAAATCTAGTCATTTTATAGGAGATTCTAAAATAGATAAAACAAAAAATTACATTATAAGTGAAAAGTTTTTTAATAATCAAAAATTATTAAATGAACTAATTAGTATTTCCGATGTTGTATTTTGTTTATATAGAGAAGATATTAAATCACAAACCGAATCATATATAATTGCGGATACTACACAAAATTGGTATGATGTATATGTTGATGATATTATATCAAAAAATATAGATGTTGAATTTGGTGATAAGAAAAATACATTTCATAAATTAAAACAGGATTTCCAATCATTCATTAAAGATTCTGGTATTACTACTTTTACATATGAGGGATTATATTATGGTAATAAAATAGATGAATTAAAAACACATCTAAATATAAAATCAAATATACCATTTCCATATGGACAAAAATATCGTCAGTTTGATATTAAAAAATCAATAGCATGATTGATTTAAAAAACTATATTTGTTCTCTACCGTTTACCAATATGGAATTACACCATAGAGAGAATTATATGTGCTGCCCATCTTGGTTATTAAAACCACTAAAAGGACAAGTTCCATTATCTACTTTATGGAATAGTGATGAATCAATTGAAATTCGTAAATCTATAATAGATGGTTCATATAAACATTGTGATAAATCGCAATGTCCATTTTTATCTAATTTAATAAATTTTGGAATTACCGATGGAGGTCCTATTTTTCATAAAGATAATTTACCACCGTATATTTTAGAAAACTACAATGATGGGATAATGAAAATAGGTCCAAATATTATACAAATGTCTTTTGATAGAACCTGTAATCTAAAATGCCCATCTTGCAGAGTTAGTTTATATGTAGCTGATAAAAAGAAAATAGAAGAAGTAAATTTAACAATAAAAGAAATTGAAGAAAATTTTGCAAAAGATTTAGTTTGGTTATATATCACAGGTAGTGGAGACCCATTTGTTTCAGTTGGGTTTAGAAACTTTTTAAGAAATTTTGATTCAAAAAAATATCCAAAATTAACCAACATTCATTTACATACAAATGCCACAATGTGGAATGAGGAAATGTGGGAAAGTATGAAACCCATACATCGTTATGTTAAAACTTGTGAAATCAGTATAGATGCTGCTACAAAAGAAACATACGAAACCAAAACCAGATTAGGTGGGGATTGGGATGTGTTAATGAATAATTTACAATATATTAGTAAGATACCAACACTAACTAATATAAAAGCATCATTCGTAGTTCAATCGGATAACTACACAGAAATGCAACCATTTTTAGATTTAATGAAAAATACATTTGGTAAGAAAGCAAAAGTGTTTTTTGGTAAGATAAATAATTGGGGAACATTTACGGATGAGCAGTTTAATAAAATAAAAGTATGGGATGTGACTCACCCAATGTACAATGAGTTTGTAACTGAATTTAATAAGGTTTGTTTAGATAACCAAGTCTTTCATAATATGCACGAATTTATAAGAATTAAAAAGAATTTGGTTTAGAAAGAGTTGTTAAATTCAAAAATTTTTAGTATATTAGTAATATGATTATAGTTCCACAAACACCGATAACAGAATCTAGCTTCAATAAATGGAAGTGTCATAGATTAGAAGTAGAAGATGGAGAAGACTCCTATCACTACTATGTAATACCTTTAATTGATATTGATGAAGATGAAATTCCAGATATGCAATATGCACCTGCATTATTCAGTTCGGAATCAGGTGAATTCTTAGATGATAAAGGAAATGATATTTACACTGTCAGATTATTTGATGAAGACCTTCCTGAAATGACTTCGGAAGAAGAAGTAGAAATACTTTATAAAATTTTAACAAAAAAAGATATTTTTCTGAAATAGTTTGGAAAAGTAAAATAATTTTCGTATATTTGAGGTATCTTTTTATAGTAGCTTAAAGCAAGGACAGCTGCTTCACAACTTAATAACTTAAACTTTAAAATAATGATTCAAAAAACAGAACAAGAATTAAAACAAAACTACACAAGGTTCATAGGAATCCTTAACAAATACTTTACAGGAGAGAGGTTAGAAAAACTGCTCCATATGTATTCGGAAGAAGAGTTAGGTATCAACCTAACACTAGCACCAGCAAGTGGTAACGTAAATTATCATAATGCTTATATTGGTGGATATATTGACCATATTTTTAATGTTACCAAAAATGCTTTAAGAATGAAGGAAACTTTTGCTGCCGCAGGTGGTGAAATTGACTTTACTGATGGAGAGTTAGTATTTACTGCTTTACATCATGATTTAGGCAAGTTAGGTACGAAGGGTAATTTACATTATATTCAAAATGATTCCGATTGGCATATTAAGAATAGAGGTGATGCTTTTAAAATGAATTCAGATAATTCATATATGACTCTCACCGATAGAACATTCTTTACTTTGAATCACTACGGTATTACTTATAATGAGAAAGAGTATTTTGGTATTAAACTTACAGATGGTATGTTTGATGAGGAAAATATTAAATACTACAAAACTCACGATATTACTAAGAGTTTGAGATACAATATTCAGTATATTATGCATTGGGCAGATTATATGAGCACTATTATAGAACGACAAAATTTCCGAAATTCTCAAAAGTAGGAGTAAAAAGTATGACAAAATGTCATACTTTTTTTATTTGGTATAGAAATTGAACCTTTATATTTAAACTTTAAACAATTAATATTATGTATAAAACAAACTTAGACAATCTAATCGATAAATTATTCGATGCCAATTTACCATCACATTCATGGAAAACTACTTTCTCCGAAACGAAAGAAGTTGATTATGTTTACCATATAGAAGATAATCAGATTCATTTATCCGTAGATGTAGTAGGACACGACCCTAAAAACATTTCATTAGAAGCAACCGCTGACCAAATTATTATTAAATCTGCAAAACCAGATACTGTTTGTAGTTTGGTACAAGATATTGATTTTAGCTTTAAATTAAGTAAAGATTACGATGGTACTAAATCGGAAGCTAAATTTGATAATGGGTTATTGGTAATTACCATCTCTAAAAAAGAGGAAACCAAAACAAAAAAATTATCTATTAATATTAGGTAATTTGGGTTATTTTTCGTATCTTTAATGAGTGGGGCAATTATGTTCCACTCATTTTTTTATATATAAAATATTTATTACTATGAGTATGATGTACAAACAACAGGTTCTTAACCTGACCGAAGTAATGGCAGGTAAATTAAGAATCATCGAAGGAGCTGCTAACGGAGCAATGCAGTTATCACACGCTGAAATCCTACAAATTATTAGAGATTCACAGAAAGTAAATGAACGAATCGCAGAACTAATTAATATTGAAAGAGAATAATGAATTGGCTTAAAGTTTTAGTTGGTATTTCTGCACTTATTATTGCAGGATGTGCAGCTTATTTTTCTGTGACAGGTTTAGGTGTTCTATTTGCAGGAGCATCTATATCTGTTATGGTAATGGCATCTTCTTTGGAGTTAGCAAAATTAGTTGCTGCTACTTATCTAAAACAAAAATGGGATGAATTGCAAGGATTCAACAAATGGTATCTAACCATTTCAGTTGGAGTTCTTATGTTAATCACATCTGCGGGTATTTTTGGTTATTTATCCAATGCATTTCAGGCACAATCTTTACAATTACAACAGGTAGATAGAGAAATTGCAGTTCATCAAACTAAAATAGACCAAAATAACACCCAAATTACACAACTTTCTACTCAAATTACCGAATTTAACTCAAATCAAGGTAAAATATTAGATGGTGGTAAGGTAAATTCTCGTCTTATTCGTTCAATAGATAATAGAGATAAGCAAATTTCTAAAATAAACGATAAAATTTCAGATTTACAGAATCAAAATGCCGAAGAAACTGAAAAAATCAACCAAATTAAAATTTCTAATTTAGGATTAGAGAAAGAAGTTGGTGGATTTCGTTTTGTAGCAGAGGCATTTAATATGGAATTGAAAAATGTTGTAAAATTCTTCATATTTTTGATTGTAATTGTGTTTGACCCTCTTGCAGTTGCTCTTATTATTGCATTTAATGGATTAGTTTCAGTAAAAAACCGAAAAGAAGAAGAAACTTTAACAGAAAATGTAAAATTAGATGAACCAATTCGGCAAGATTCCGAATTAGAGGAAAAAATTTATCAAGTTTACGGAGATAGTGGAAAAAATTTACCAATTGAGGAAGAATCCGAAGTTATAGTGGAAAATATTCCACAACAAATTGAAGAATTACCTAAATTACAATGGGAAGACTTTATGCATCCAGAATTTAATTGGAATAATAAAAAATTATGGATAAATAACCCAAGAGCAGTAAATTATTGGTTAAATTCAAAAGGAGGTACTGCAAGAGAGCTTAATAAAATCAAAAACGAAGAAGAAAACGTAAAAACTTATTAAAAGGCTTGGATTTGTAAAATAAATTTCTTATATTTGAATTATGAATATAGGATATGCATGTATTAATATGACTTTGGGTGAGCAGACTCCCCGAATCACAACAAATCGTAGTATGGTTAAGAAAACTTTCAATCAGAAAGGTATTTCTTATGCTTCTGAACTAGCACTACAAAACTCTCGTGACTTATTTGAGATTATCAAATGGAATGTTAAGAATGGTATCAAACTGTTCCGTATTTCATCTGATATGTTGCCGTGGGCATCCGAATACAACGTAGAAGATATGCCAGATTTCCAAAAAATCTCAAATATCTTAAAAGGTTGTGGAACTTATGCTAATGATAATGGTGTTAGATTAACATCTCATCCAGGTCCGTTCAATGTGTTAGTTTCTCCTAATCCAAAGGTAGTTCAAAACACTATTACGGATTTAGAGTTACATGGTAAGTTATTTGACCTTATGGGTTTATCCCTAACTCCTTACAATAAGATTAATATTCATTGTAACGGTGTGTACGGAGACAAAATAGCTGCAATGGATAGATTCTGTGAGAACTTTGAAAAACTCTCTGACAGTGTAAAGAAGCGATTGACAGTGGAGAATGATGATAAGGCATCTATGTACTCTGTTGCGGATTTGATGTACATCCACACAAAGATTGGTATTCCTATTGTATTCGATTATCATCACCATCAGTTTTGTACCGGTGGTTTATCAGAAAGACAAGCATTATTACTTGCAACATCTACTTGGAGAAATAGTGGTGTTACTCCCGTAGTTCATTATTCAGAATCCAAAGAAGGTGCTAAACCACAAGCACATTCAGATTACATTACTGCTTTACCAAATACACATCGTATGAATGTAGATATTATGGTAGAAGCAAAAGCAAAAGAATTAGCAATTTTACCATTTTTATAAAACTTAAAACACAAAACAAATGACATTAATTACAGACAAAAAAACAAACGGTTTACTTAACCCACAATTCAGAGAGTTTCTTTTAACACCAACTCCTAAAACAGAAATTACTAATGAGGAAGCTGATGAATTAAGAAATGAATTAGAAAAAGGTTTGCGAATGTATCCAGGCTTAGGTATTTCGGCAACTCAATTAGGTATTAAGAAAAGAGCTTGTTATATCAAATTCGGTGATGAAGAAAATGGTAGAGAATTATTTTTATTAAATCCAGTTATTACATATCGTTCTAATGAAGGATTTCTTTTCTATGAAGGATGTTTATCTATCCCAAAGACGGTTCAAACTCCATTAAAAACTATTAGAGCTTGTAAAGTTGTAGTTGAAACGGATAATTTAGGAACTTTGGAATTTGAAATCAACAAAGAAGGAGATAAAGAGCAAGTTTCGGTAGAAACTATGATGACGGTTATTGTTCAGCACGAAATTGACCATTTAGATGGTATTACTATCAAAGATAGAGTATATTCAACAACTCGTAAAGTTAAAGAAACCCCAGGTAGAAACTCAATCGTAGTTATGAAATCACCAGAAGGAGAATTAGTTGAAGTTAAGTATAAGAAAGCAAATGATTATTATTTACAAGGATACGAAATAGTTTAATTATGGAAATTATACTAGGAATTGTAATTGCTTGTTTATTGGGAGCAATATATGGAATTTGGAATCTTCTACAAAAGTTAGAAAGGTATGAAGATTTCATAGAAGAAGAAACAACTAAAAACCAGGCATTACTGGAAGCATTAAGAGAGATTGATTCTCGTGAAATGTTTGAGAAGGATGATGACGTAGGTTCTATATTTTATCAAATAAAAGAAACTATCGAGAGATTCAAAAACATTTAGAATGGCAAGAAAAGCAAAGAGTAAACAATACTTTACAAAAGATACAGAAGACGCAATCATAGAGTATAATTTATCAGATGAACAAAGAGTTAAAGATTTATTATACAGAGATAGAATTAAACCTGCATTTGATAAACTGGCTGAAATAGTTTATAATAAATGGAAGTTTACCTATTTTGATGATGACCCACAGGATGTGATGGCAGAAGTTGTTGCATTTATGGTTGAAAAAATCCATATGTACAAAAACGGTAAAGGTAAGGCATTTAGTTACTTTACAATTGTTGCTAGAAATTACCTTATCTTAAATAATAACGCAAACTACAAACGATATAAAGATACTGATATTTTATCATCTTTACCTGAAAACTTTGATACTGAAAATAATTTCAAAGAAGAAGTTAGAAACGATGAATACAGAACTTTTAATAAAAGAATGTTGGCATATTGGGATGTTCATTTAGAAAATTATTTTCCAAAGAAACGTGATATGCAGATTGCAGATGCGGTTTTAGAATTATTTAGAAGAGCAGAATACATAGAAAATTTCAATAAAAAATCTCTTTATCTACTTATTAGAGAGATGACTGGTCACCCAACTCATTATATAACTAAGGTTGTCAATAAAATGAAAGAAAGACAAATGGAGTTATTTAACGAATTCGAAGATATGGGTGATATTAAAATTTAACACTATGATTCAATTAGGAATTTCAGCTTTCTACCACGATTCAGCAGCTTCAATAGTAATAGATGGTAAAGTTATATGTGCAATAGAAGAAGAGAAGTTGTCAGGCATAAAGCATGACAACTCTTTTCCATTTAAGGCAATTGCTTGGTGTTTAAGCTACGCAAATGTAACAATCGATGATGTTACTATGGTTTGTTGGTATGAGAACCCAGAGTTAAAGTATGATAGGGTAAAACATACATTAGGTAGGAGATGGATTCGTAATTGGAAGACGTGGTTTAAGTTTAAGAAACAATTTAAGGCAACAGAAGGCAATTTATCCCAATTTTTAGAGAAAAACATTGGTTTTAAGGGTACTTTATACAAAATTAAACACCATTTATCCCATTTAGCATTATCTTTCTATACATCCCCATATGATGATGCTATTGGTATATCAATCGATGGTGTAGGTGAATGGGATACAATAAACATATCAAAGTGTGATATTGGGGGTATCAGAGAAGTAAAATCTGTATATTTCCCCAATTCTTTGGGTTTAGTGTATTCAACAATAACTGCATATTTGGGATTCAAACCAAATGAAGGAGAATATAAAGTTATGGGATTAGCACCATACGCAACTCCTAAAAACTATGAACATATTTTTGATAAATTCACTACATTGGGTGGAGAAGATATTATCAGTATAGACCAAAAGTATTTTACTTGGGAATATTCTAATACTGATATGTTCACTATGGATTTAGTAGACTTAATAGGATTTGAACCAAGAACGCCTGATTCAGAAATAGAGCTACATCATATGGAGTTAGCATCTGCTCTTCAAAGTTGGTATGAGAAATGTTTCTACTATCTAATAAACTATTCAACAGAATATATTGAAAGTAAGAATTTAGTATTAGGTGGTGGATGTGCTTACAACGGAACTGCTAATGGTAAGATAAAACAAAACACATCTATAAAGGATGTGTGGATTCCGTATGCTCCATCTGATGCAGGTTCTGCTATTGGTGCATGTTTATATGTTTGGCATGATGTTTTGGGTTATTCTAAAAAAAGAGGAGGAGATAATCAATCTCCATATTTAGGACCTGAATTTAGTAATGATGAAATAGAACAACTGTTAAACAATCAAAATGATTTACACGTTAATTATTTGCAACATGATATAGATTTATGTAATTTGGTTTCTATTTTAATTAACAAAGGAAATATTGTTGGTTGGTTTCAAGGTAGAACTGAATTTGGTGCAAGAGGATTGGGTAATCGTTCTATATTAGCAAATCCACATTTGCCAGATGTTAGAGATAGAATAAATAAAGTTGTTAAGAAGAGGGAGATGTTTAGACCATTTGCTCCATCTGTAACAATTGAAGATTATCAATTATATTTCGATTCAGAAGGGGAAGTACCTTATATGAATCAGGTTGTCAAAGTTAGTGGATACAAAGATATTCCATCTGTAACTCATGTTGACCGTTCAGCAAGAATACAGACAGTTAGACAGGAACAAAATCCATTATACTATCAATTATTAAAATCATTTGAAAAAGTAAGTGGAACTCCTATCCTATTAAACACATCATTTAATTTAAAAGGACACACAACAACAAATGACCCACAAAAAGCATTGTGGACATTTATGAATTGTGATATGGATTATTTGATTATGAATAATTATATAATAAAGAAGATATAGTATGAGCACAGAATTTAAGTTATTTGACGGTAAAGATTTATCATCGTTATTTAAAGATATTTACGAAAACCAACAAACCAAAAAGAAGAACATATCAGAAATGATTGAATCTCTTCGTAAGTTAATTCGTAATGTAGGAGAAGCAACAGTTCTTGCTCCTATTATTAGAGATTTGATTGATTCATCTATTAAGAATGATGACCATTTAATCAAATTAGCAACCATTGCTCAAAGATTAGCAATTGCCGATTCTAAAAGTATTGGAGAAGATGGTTGGTTGAGTGAAGCAGAGAAAGCACAACTTATAGGTGATATGGAAGATACTATAAATGAAATAGAAAAGAAAAACGATGAGAAGTTATTGGATATTCAAGTTGAAATAGAAGATATAAAAACAAAGATATAAATGGAATCATTTTTAGCAACAGTTAGTAGTGTGTATCCAACTAATCAGGATTTTTTACCAAACGAAGGTAATGATAAAATTCCTGTTTACAATGAGAACAGTAAATTTTCGGATAAAGATGCCAGAATGTATGGTGCTATAAATTATTTAACTGAAACTGGTGTTAAAACTGATTATGCTTTTCCATTTGATAAAAATAATTTTACATTTCCAATTAAAGGTGAGACGGTTGTAATTTTCAAAATAGCAAATCAAACATTTTGGTTACCTTATACAAACACTCCATATTCAAATTATAGAAGAGATTATATCACATATTCTGCAACAAAAGAAAGTGATGTTATTGAAGTTGGTGGAAGTAAGAGTGCAAGTGAATACAGAAGTGATGTAAATGCAGGTGGAACTACTACAAACGAAAATGAAGAAAAAGAAGATATAAAATATAATATAAACGAAAAAATTAAATTTATAAAACCAAAAGATGGTGATACTATTTTAAGTGGTAGAGTTGGCAATACAATTCGTTTATCTGAATTCTTTTTATCTCCTGATAATAAATCATATCCTGGTATATTCATTCGTAATAAACAAAATGCTGAATTAGATAGTAAACCTATTGGAGAACTGATAGATGAGGATATAAATAAAGATGGAACATCGGTTTATATTGTATCTGGTAAAACAAAAGTTCCATTCAAAGAAACTATTAAAAAAGAAAAGAAAGCATTTAAATCATATCCGTCTGATTTTAGTGGAGACCAGATGTTTATAAACTCAGATAGAATTATACTATCTGCAAAAGCAAAAGAATTTATTATATTTGGAAAAGGAAATACTGGTGTGATTACAGATGGTAATTATTCTATTGATTCTGCAAAAGAAGTTTATATAAATTCAGATAACAAAATAACCATACATTCTAATGGTGCAAACCAAATATTTTTAAATTCAAGTAATGGTAAAATATTTTTAGGTAAGAATCAAGGAGCAGGAGGACAGGGTGCAGATGTTCAAAAGATGGTATTGGGTGGTGAGTTAGTTGCAATATTAAAAGAATTAATTCAAGCAATAAACTCACAAATATTTGCAACACCCGTTGGACCAACTATGATGGGACCTGCCAATAGAGCATCATTTATTGCAATACAAGGTAAGTTAAATACTTTACTTTCATCAACCAACTTTTTAAGTAAATAAAATGTCTTGGATATTATTCAAAGCAAATGTATTAGGAGCAATGGCAACTGGTCGTTTTTCAAATGACCCCGATGGTTTTGCAAGTTTCTATGCCAATGAATATGATAGATGTATAAAGAGAGGTGGTGATATGTTATACGGTGTTCCTGTTTTAAACGGTAATGTACAAGGAATGACCGATGTTATAAAATCAGCTTTTAAAAAAGGTCAAGATAGTGATGGGGAAAATTTTAATTTATTAGGAGAAATTTATCCATCTGCATTCGATGCATATTGGTTAGGTGCAGAAATGGCTCCATTTCCAAATCCATTATTAAGACCGTTAGGTTGGCAATCAACACCACCTGCACCAGGCGCAGTTATGAATATAGGTCCAAATCCAATATCATTAGCAGCATCTGCTGCAATAAACAAAGCATTAAAAGAAGCTGCACAGGCATTAGTTGATGAGTTAAAAAAACAAACAATAGATGTAGCTGGAACAGTTATAAATGTTTACGATACCGTTATTAAATTATTAAAAAAAGAACAACTTGCAGATGAAGTTAAAAATCATCCTGCGGTTATTACAGGTAAAACGGTAATTGAAAAGTATAACGAAATTAAAAAGAAAAAACCATCAATTGGTTCTCAATTCAAAATGGCAATTAAATTTCCATTTCCAGAATTACCAAAGAAAAAAGATTTAGTTGAAAAAGCAAAATCAAAATTGATGGAAGAAGCTATGAAGCAGATTGAAGAAAAATTGATTCCACCTATTTTGGAAAAAATATTACAACCAATAATAGCACCTATTCAATCTGCAATAGAATTATCAAAATCAATTCCATCTCCAAAACCTACAAAAGAACAAATTAAAAAATCTGTAACTGATACTATTAATGGATTAAAACCTGAAATAGAATTACCGGATGTTGGTGTAAAATTACCAACAAAAGAAGAATTAAAAAAACAGATAAAGGATGGGTTACCTACCAAAGAAGAATTGGCTTCTATGGCATTTGATATGATTAAAGATTTAATACCCGATATTCCTAATATATGGTTTATACCGCCAACATTAGTTTTAACACCACCAACTAATATAATGCTAGACCCATTTGTAAATTTGGCAAAGGTGCATTTAATGGGAACGAGTGGAACTATGATGGTTATGGCACAATATCCACCACCGGCACCACCGGCACCTGGTATATTAGCATGGTCTGGATATAATGTTATTGGGTAAATTTCAACTTATTATATTTATTACTAAACAAACACTTTTTTATGAAATCAGAAATTTTAGTAACCCTTATTAAAGAGGTTGTAAAAAACGAGGTTAAGCAGCAAGTTAAAGAAGAACTTGTTAAACTTATCAAATCTGGCGCAGTTACATTAAACTCACAAAAAAAATCTACACCATCGTTAGCAGAATTAACGGAGGTGAATACTACTGCTCCTGTTAGAAAGCAGACGGTAGTTCCAACTCAACAAAGAACTCAACAACCACAGAGGGAATTTACAAAAGACCCCATGATTAATGAGATTTTAAATATGACAACTCCATTTACATCTGCACAAAGAGCAGAAGGAGCAGGAGCAGGTGGTAGCGTATTGGATATGTTACAACCACAGATGAGTGAAGAAGATGGATGGGATACTATGGATTTTAGAGGTGCAGGTATTCCTCAAAATATCCCACAACAATTGGAATCAACGGGAGATAAATTGCAAGATGCAACTATGAAAGCATTGACAAGAAATTACGCAGATTTAGTTAAAAGATTTTAATAATGGCAATAGAGCTTGGTAGAGTTAATGTAGCGGATTTAGTAGAAAACGACTATAAAGTATTAGGTATCGGTATTAATAAAAGTTCCGATTCCAATGGTATATTTTCTGTTAATTTCACTACACTCAATCAGGCAAAAGATAATTTAAAAAATCTAATCCTAACAAGAAAAGGAGAAAGATTAATGCAACCTGAATTTGGATGTGATATTTGGAAAGTGTTGTTTGAACCATTGGATGGAGAAGCAGTAGAGCGAGTTATAGAAAACAGTATCGTAGAAGCAGTTTCTATATGGTTGCCATACTTAAATATTGATACCATTGTATTTGATTACGATGAAAATGATATAGATAATCATAGAATAATTTTGGATATTAAATTTTCATTAGTATCAAATCCAAACTTATCAGAGACAATACAAATAAATGTAAATAATTAATAATGGCACTTAAACCACTTGATAAAAATTGGGGTAATCAAAATAAAAACATAAACTATGTTGGTAAAGATTTTGCTGCATTAAAGCAAGTTTTAATTGATTATACTAAAACATATTTTCCAAACACATATTCGGATTTCAATGATGCATCTCCTGGTATGGTTTTCATTGAGCAAGCAGCTGCAATCGGTGATGTTCTTTCATTTTATCAAGATACTCAATTAAAAGAATCTATATTATCATATGCTTCTGAAAAGAAAAATGTGATAGCATTGGCACAAAATATGGGTTATAAACCAAAGGTAACATCTCCTGCGGTTACAACTCTTACCGTATATCAGGTAGTTCCATCCAATGGACAAACGGGTATATCAAATGCACCAGATACCAGATACCTTTTTAAAATAAAAGATGGAATGGAGGTAGAATCAACAACAAATTCAAATGTTGTTTTTAGAACGGTGGATGCCGTAGATTTCGCAAACGCAACCGATAGAGAAATAGAAGTTTACGAAAGAGATTCTAATTCAGGAGTTCCAACAAGATATTTAATAACAAAGAAAGTAAAAGCAATTTCTGCAAGAGAAGTTTCTACATCTATTTCGTTTGGAGATGATACAGATTATCCAACTGGCACTTTAACAGATACGAATATTATTGGTATAGTATCTGTTGTAGATAATGATGGTAATGTATATTACGAAGTTCCATATTTGGCACAAGAAACTATATTTTCGGAACAACCAAATACCGATTATAATTCAGAATTGTCCGAATACGCAAGTGAAGTTCCTTATATATTGGAAGTAAAAACAGTTCCTTATAGATTTTCTGTTAAAGTAAATTCGGATAATACTGTTGATTTGCAATTTGGTAGTGGTGATGTTAGATTAAATGATGAGCAAATACTACCAAATACAAAAAATGTAGGATTGGGGTTAGCTAATTCGGTTCAAAGATTGAATCAAGGTATTGACCCATCCAATTTCTTAAAAACAAATACATTTGGTATAGCACCTATAAACACATCTTTAACTGTAAAGTATTTAGTTGGTGGTGGTATAGAATCTAATGTGAATACAGGTGATTTAACTACAATTAGAAGAATAGAATTTGAAGAAGACCTTTTATCGATACCAGATATTTTATTAACATCATATAATGATTCAAAATCAACAATAGCAGTTGAAAATTTAGAACCTGCAATTGGTGGAAGAGGTGGTGAATCTATTGAAGAAATCAGACAAAATGCATTAGCAACATTTGGTTCTCAAAATAGAGCAGTAACTAGACAGGATTATATTGTAAGAGCATTATCTATGCCAGAAAGATATGGTAGTGTTGCGAAGGTATATGTATCACCTGATGGTGAGATTGATAATAATTCACCATCATCTATTCTTGCTAATCCAAAAAATATAGCAGAATTTGTTGGTATAGTTGAAGGTTTAAAGGATAAACCAAAGCAAGATATTCAAACGGAATTAGTTAAATATCTTTCACAAAAGAAAACATCATTAGCAGAGGTAAACAACCCATTTGCAATTAATATGTATGTTTTAGGATATGATAGTAATAAAAATTTAACTAATCTAAATCAGGCAATTAAACAAAACCTTAAAACTTATTTAGGTGAGTATAGAATGCTTACAGATGGTGTAAATATAATTGATGGATTTATTGTAAACATCGGATGTGATTTTGAAGTTATATGTTATTCTAATTATAACAAAAGAGAAGTTCTTGCAAACTGTTTATTAAAAGTGCAAGAATATTTCAATATAGATAATTGGACATTCAACAAACCAATTAACATTTCGGAAATAGAATTAATATTAGCAAATGTTGAAGGAGTAATGAGTGTTCCATCTGTTAAGATTTCCAACTTATGTTGTGTAGATGCTTATTCAGATAATAGTTATAACATAGAACAAGCAACAAAGGGTAAGATAGTATATCCATCATTAGACCCTTGCGTTTTTGAAGTTAAATATCCAAATAAAGACATTAAAGGGAGGGCTATATAATGCATAAATTTTATACATCATCATACGATGCAAGTATCTACTTACAACAACCTGACCAAAACGCAGGTAGAGATGAAATATTGGAAGTAGGTAAATTATATTATGGAACTATAAAAGATGTTTATAGAACTGTAATAAAATTTGATGTGTCCAATTTGGAAACGGGTAGTGGGTGGAAAGCATACTTAAACTTAAAAGCAGCTAATTCCGAAGAAATACCTTTACAATATACAATTTATGCCAACGCAGTTTCTCAAAGTTGGACAATGGGAACTGGAACAAAGTTTGATAATATAACAACTGATGGTGTTAGTTGGAAATATAGAAACGGTGTAGATAAATGGGTTTCATACGATACAACTGGTGGAACGGCAGTATATACATCAAACACAACAGGTTCGGCAAATGCAGAAGGTGGTGTTTGGTATTTAAGTGGTTCTGCATCGCAATCATTTAATTATGAAAGTGATGATGTAAGAATGGATGTAACCGATATGGTAAATATATGGTTAAGTGGTTCTGTATCTAATAATGGATTAATTGTTCACCATAGTTTAGATGCTGAAAACGATACATTAGATTATGGTGTTCTTAAATTCTTTTCAAAAGAAACTAACACTATCTATCAACCTAAATTAGAAATTGTTTGGGATGATAGTTCTATTGTTACTGGTAGTTTATCACCTGTAACAGGTTCAGCAGAAGAAGGATATAAGGTTGTTGTTACAAACTTAAAAACACAATACGAAGCAAATACTAAGGTAAAAGTTAGAGTTAAAGGTAGAGATAAGTATCCATCTAAATCATTTGGAACTACATTCTCATATGACCAATCTAAATACTTACCAACAACAACATATTATCAGTTAGAAGATTATATTACAAACGAAATTATATTCCCATTTGGAGATTATACAAAAGTTAGTTGTGATTCAACTTCGAATTACTTTATAATGGATTTATCAACACTACCTATAAACAGAACATACTTACTAAAATTAAAAATAGTTGAAGGTGGTATTTCTACTATAATAGATGATAAATTAAAATTTGAAATAATATAATGGCACTAACATCATTAGAAGCAATTGCAGAAAAGTTAGCAGATAAACGAAAAGAAGATTTAGAATCTATTTTAAGTATATCTGGTTCTTCTGCTATTTCTAAAAACAATTACGGAATAACTATCGTAGATGCTGAAAATGTAGCATCTTCTTTGTTGTTTAAATCTTTAACTAAAACAAAGCAAGATGATGTTGAGTTAGTTAAAGCAGTTGATGTTGAGGTTAAAGAATTAAAACCAACAATACCAACACCTAATTTAGATTTAGTTCCACGTCCATTATATACTGAGCAAGTTGATTTAAATACGGATTTAAGAAAACAAGTTGCCGATTTAACAACAACTGTAACTGATTTAAATGGACAGGTTACAACTTTAAAATCGGAAGTAGAAACACAAATAAATAATAGATTGAACATAGAGCAAACAAATGATGCTCTTGTAAATCAAACAGAATCTCTTACAAAAGTAGTTGGTGATTTTTCAACTCAAATACAAAATGCGGTTCAAAAATCAGTTGATGAATCTATTTTAAGAGCATCTTTGCAAGCACAAAATACTGGTTTCAAAGCACAGATAAATGCTTTGATTAAACAAATCGATTCCCTAAATGCAATCATCGAAGGTTTACAATCTCAATTAGGAGCAGTTCAACAACAACAAGCAATTCAACAATCAACTGTTGCAAATGCAGCGGCAAGTGGTGGAGACCCATTTGTAAACGCAGTTATTGCTAAATTTAACGGTGAATCAAGTTGGACAACACAAACTACTGGATTATTTGCAAAAATAAATGCAGATTCTTATGAAAGTAAATGGGTTAGAAACGGTAAACTTACTTTAACAAATAATGATAAATCCGCAGTTAAAGTTAGTATGGCATTTAAATCTGCAAATGGTTGGGATTGGTTATCTATACCTAAAAATAATTTTGATTTGGCAGCAGGTGCAACAGAAGATATTATATTTGGTATAAACTCAAAAGCAGTTCCTCGTAGTGCAGATTCAACATCAACTAATTGGCTATTAACTACCACTTGGGGAAATAGTAAAAATTACGATGGAACTTTAAAATTAACAATAACAAAAGCAGATGGAACATCTCAATCAAAAGATTACCCTGCTAGTTTCCAAAAATCTAACCCTGGAAGTTATTAACAGATATGGCAATTAAAAAATATACAAACTTTGATGCAGTAAATGCAAAAACTACGAATGAAGGTAATTACCTACAATCGGAAGATTTATTTATTGTTTCCAAAAATGAAATAGAGGATACTGATTTTGGTGATTGTAAATATGATGTTATGGAGGTATCCGTATATGATATAAACAATAACTTATTACCACATAAAAATGGAAATACTGTTGAATATGTTAAATATCAACATATAGGTGATTATTTGTATTCAATGACAAACAAAGGAGGCCAAAAAGAAATTGCTATTGATGCTGAAAAATTATTAAATGATTTAGGATTTACAAATGGGATTCTTAAATTAAATTTAAATTTTGTTCGTCAAAGAGTAGGTTCAGATGATGAATTACAAAGAGTTTGGATACATGAAATATCACCTTCAAGAGAAGAGATTAGAATTATTCCTTTAAAAACAAAGGATACCAATATAAATCAAATTACAAATAACGAATTTAAAAATATAAATAATCTTACAAAAGATTTTAAATATTATAAGAAAAACATATTAGATTCATTGGATTCATTTGAATTTAATTTTTTATCTACAATAGATGATGCTTTGGTTGCTAAATTCGGAAATGATTTTAGAGCAACCGTTAGAAAGGATTTTGGTTTAAGAGATTTAGATGCTTTCAATAAAAGAGTATTTGAAAATTTTAGAGATAGTATAAAACATTGGGTAAACAATAGATACTATGATATATCACAATCTACTTTTGGAAAACCATCTGAGATAAGATTTAATGATTGTGAGCAATATCCATTTATAGATTTATTAAATGAAATACAAAATATATTAAATAACTGTATTACATTTAACATAAAATCATTAAAAAGAAGAAGTGTAAATTATACACAGATTCCAAAGGAATTTGGTATAGTTGAATTAAGAAAGCAAATACAAGATAATTTAGATTCATTTCAAACAAAAGTGGATATTAAAAAGAATGTATATTCTCCCGGTTCGGCAACTACTACAATAGGTGGAACTCAATTATTACCACCAATCATAACAACGAAAGAAGTTGTAGTTGCAGTAGACCCACCAAAACCACCCATTGTTCCAACCGTTGAACCACCACAACCACCTGTTACTCCACCACCGGCAGTTGCACCACCTACGGTGGTAACTGCACCACCTGTGGATGATGTGAGAGGCGGAGGTTCTCTTGCACCACCTAGTTATAATCCAAACGATATAACAAGTGCTAATAGAAACAATCGATACGAAACAGGTGAAACTCAATTGATATTAGACCCTAGTGTAACTAACACAACATAGGATAATTAAAAACCCTATATTTATAATAAAAGATTAAATGGCGGAAGGAAAAATAGATGATATAGTAGATGACCGTTCAGGTGTTGGTAAAAATCCTGGTGGAATCGATATTCCCATTTTAAGTGCAGTTGGTGGAAGTGGTGGATTACCTACACTACCTACTCCACAAATACCATACGTCCCACCGGTAGACCAAAATCCATTAAAGATTTATTTGACAACAAAGGATGGGTCTTCGGTTGAATTCTTTGAAGATAGTAAATCAAAGGGAATTGGTGCAAACATAACAGTAACACACAACCCATCTACTGCATTTGGTTCAAGAAGAGAATATACTGCTAGTATAAATGGTGGTAGAGTTCTTTCTAAATTTATAGTTGCTATAATTCCATTAGAATCGTTCAGTTATGATAACACTTCCAAATATACGGAGGCAATTAGAATATTTGAATATAGATGGGAAAATGAACAATGGACCGAACAACCATTACCTCGTACATTTAATTTTACGGCAGGAACTATAACATTAGATTTTGGTGTTGAAAAAACGAAAGTATCAGAGCCACAACCCGCACCCACACCAACACAACCAACAACCGTAACTTTATCCAACCCAAATCCAAATTCACAATACGAAATTTCATTTGGTAGTAATCTAAATACAGAGTTAGGTAACTCTTTGAATTTAGTTTATAAAATATTTTATGGAACTGATGTAGTTTCTAGTGGAACATTAGGTTTAGGTCAAAATACAATATCGGAATTATCTGATGAAGTTTTATCCAAATCAACTGCAAATTTTTCGGTAGAAGGTAATTTACCAGATGGAATATCGATAGAACAAATATACGGTGGTATAGCATCTCAATTGGGAGTTGGTGATTTTTCTAAATTAGATAAATATCCTTATGCATTTAGTGTTCCTGCATCTAAACTTAAAAGTTCATTTGTAGTTGTAGTAGATGCTGCAAAAGAAATTAAATTTGCAGAACCAAAAGTATTTTTATCACAAACTCAATTTAATATCGGTGTAAAAGAATCCGATTTAGAAAGAGAAGTTAGTATCCCATTCACAACTGAATCGGCGGATACAGTATTAGTTTATACATCAACTGATAAATTTGTAGAAGTTCCTGCATCAAACGGTAGAGTAACATTATTTTTCCAAAAAGATTTTAATGAAATCTATGGAACTAAAAAAGTAATATTAGTTGCTCAAAGTAATAACTACGGAACAGGTCAAAGAGCAGAAGCACTTATTACATTTACTGCAATAAACGATTATCCATCTATAACAGAGGTAACATTTGCAGACGCAATAGATGTTCCATCATTCTCTGATTTTAATATTGGATTTGATGTTAAATGGAATTCATTTGCAACAACGAGTGTAGATATTTACTTAAAGTTAAAAGATGATTCTTATGTTATATTATTTGCAAACCAATCTTCAAACGGTTCAATAACACTTAATCTTAAATCATTAAGAGAAAAATACCCAAATTGGAGTGGTAGTGATAATATAACATTAAAATTAAAACCTTATAATAGAGGTGGTGCAGAAGAATTGGTTGGTAATGATTATGAAGTTATTACTAAACTAACTCTACCAACTTTATATTTAGATGATGATATATTAAAGAGTGCATTATTTCAAGCATTTGGAGAGAAGTTATCTATAATAGAGCCAGAACCAAACAGTAAGTATTTAACACACCTTGCTAACTTTGGAAACAACGAACAAATCCTAATTTCATCTTGGGAAAACGATAATTGGACATTATCTAAAAAATCAGTAGATGAATTAGGTAATGAGTTTGTAAAAGATACAGATGAAGTAGAATCTATAATATTAAAATTATATTCTCCATTAAATCCGGAGATAACAAACAATTCTACATTCTGGATTACTAAATTAATGAGTAATCCTCTTATTGAAACCGTAATATTAACGGAACAATCGGAATTAAAATGCCCTCCATTAAAAGGACCTGATTTTAATATTGATGTAGATTTTACAACAGGACAATCTACTAATTACGAATCATTGGATAATTTGATATTGGAAACATCCGTATCAAGTTCATCTACATTGGTTAGCACATATTTGAGTGCATCTTTAATAGATACAACACCTTTAAATATTGAGTATGTAAGTGGTTCTACATATTTGTGGGATAACTTTATTCATTTTAGTTCTGCCAAAGAAAGAGTAGATAACTTTGTATATAAAGTTCAATTGATTGAAACTTACGAAAGATTATATGCTTCGGCATCTACTAATGATGCATATAATTCATCAGTTGCATCTGCAAATGAAAGAGAAAGACAATTATTGAAGAAAAATCAATTAATAAATAATTTTGATGGATTTGAGAAGTTTTTATATACATCTTCTTCAATGTCTTGGCCGTATAGTGGTTCAATAAGAATCGATAGCACATCTACAACCGTAACAAATACAAATGGAACTGGATGGTATGATACTATTATAGAATTAGCAGAATCATTTGATGTAGAAAATCCAAACTATGTTCAAAATAATATACCACAATATATTGTAAATAATAGTGATAACCAAAGTTTATTATTATTCTTCTCAATGATTGGACAACATTTTGATAACATATATTATCATACCAAAGCTATTGAAAAGAGTAGAGGTTTAGGATATAAATCAAAAGATGGTATTTCCGATAAATTGTTATTTGAAGCATTGAAATCATTCGGATGGGATGCAAATAATTTAGCAGCTGATAAACAGTTGTGGAATTATGTATTTGGAATGGATTCAGAAGGTTCAATCAAAGAAACATCTCCTGCTAAACAAAGAACATATGAGGTTTGGAGAAGAATTATAAATAACTTACCTTACTTATTAAAACATAAAGGAACAAGACGTGGTGTTTATGCTTTAATGAGTTGCTATGGTATTCCGGCATCTAATCTTACTATTTTAGAATTTGGAGGACCGGAAGTAACTACGGATACTCAAACAAAGAGTAAGTTAGAAATGTCAAACATTACAACTGCTCTTAAATTTAACAATGGTGCATCTATTTCTATGGATTGGAAAGATACTGATAAAGGTATCAAACCATCTACAATAGAAATGTTTGTTAAACCTGCGTATGGAGGAGTTTGGTCATTATTGGAAACCAATAATTGGAATGTATCTTTAAGTGGTTCGGCGGATAGTAAATATGGTATTGTTAAATTTAGTGGTAGTGCATCTACATTTGAAACACCATCACTACCATTATTTAATGGAAAATTCTTTGGAGTATCCGTTAGTTCTGGTTCTACTGGTATAAACATAGACGTTAGACAAGCAGAAAAAGAAAGAACAATATTTAGTAGTTCTATATCACAATCTATATCAGTTGATTGGGAAAGTGATTCAACATTAACAGTTGGTTCTAATTATAGTGGTTCATTGGATGAATTCCGTATGTGGTCTGATGTATTGAATACGGATAGATTCTATGAACACGTTTCATTCCCTGAAATGATTAACGGTAATCATATTTCATCTTCAACGGATGATTTATATTTCCGTTTGGATTTTGAATATCCTAAAAACTTATATGCAACTGCTTCTTTAATAAATGTTGATACAAATATTTATTTTGAAAAAGGATACACTAGAAATGATTATGAAAGTGGTTCTTTAATACAACTTAATTCTACCAACCCAACACCATTATTGTATGCAAGTGCTAGTGGATTTACTAATATAACAACATACCCATATCAATTTGAAGCAATAGATAGAAGTTTTGTATTAGAAATACCAGATTTAGGTGCAGGTAGATACTCAACTAATAAAGTTAGATTTGAATCACAAGAATTAGTTTCAAATTTATCGGCAAATAGTAGAGCAACTAAAAAATCATTTGACCAATCTCCTACTGATTCTAATAGAGTTGGTTTATTCTTCTCTCCTACAAAAGAGTTGAATTTTGATATTGCTAAATCATTTGGTGGAATAAATTTAGATAATTACATTGGTAGTCCTGATGATACTTACAAATCAAATTACAAAGATTTAGATAATTTAAGAAACTATTATTTCAAAAGATTTAGTGGTAGAGATATTTATGAATACATCAACTTAATCAAACTATATGAGAAATCTATGTTTGAAGATATTAAGAAGATGTTACCAGCAAGAGTTAAAGCAACTACTGGTTTATTAATTGAACCACATATTTTAGAAAGAAATAAAGTTGCTTACAAAAGACCATCAGGAGAAGATTACCAACAAGAAGTAAATATTAAGTATTCGGATACAACTATAATGACATCCGAAAACAACCAATATGATGCATTCGTAGATGCTGATATGGGTGGTATTTTAACTGCTGAAAATAATCAGTATGATGCTTTAATAACATCTTCTTCGATTGAAACTTTAACTGCTGAAAATTATCAACAAGAATCTATAATAGATGCTAATTCTAATTTCATATTAGAAACCGATTATTATCAAAAAGAAGTTGATATAAATGCTCAATTAGGAGACCCTACTATTGTAGCACAGGTAGAATTAGAAAATTCTAATATAGTTGTTGGTCAAACTGCATACGAAGAAATTGGATTTGGTATTTATGCACAGAGTGGTTCTGCAATTAGAACTTATTTCAATAAAGATGGTATAGTAACCAAAGAAAGAGTAAGAGTAAATTTAGTAACAGAACAAAAAACAAAATTAGTTGATAAATTTAATGTTGTAATAGGTGGTAAAGGAGACCCTCGTGGTGGATTTTATAAAGAAGAACAAACTTACACCGAAACTACTTTAAATATACAACCATTTAGTGGTTCATCTATACCAACTGTTAAGGGTGATATAATTGAGGTTAAACCATTACATGGGTATTTACCAACACATTTTAGAAATACTTCTGATTTGACAAGGGGATTAGAAAATTCATTTTTTAGAGGTTCTAAAAATACCGCAGCAACTACATTAGATGGAACTCCACCCGTTGAAACATTTACTACAAATCCTAACACATTGAAAGTAAATAAAGCAGGTAGAACATCAAATGAACCAATTTTGGAAGTTGAGTAATAATTTTTATAAAAACTATATTTATTAACAAACGAATTAATAAACACTATGGGATATTTAAGTAATACCGAATTAACGGTAGATGCAATTCTTACAAAAAAAGGTAGAGAAAAACTTGCAGCAGGTCAAGGATTAAACATTACTCAATTTGCATTAGCAGATGATGAGATTGATTATTCTTTATATGAACCAGCTCATCCACTTGGTTCTGCTTACTATGATGCGGCAATTAAAAATATGCCAGTATTAGAAGCAAACCCTGATGAAACACAGGTAATGAAATATAAATTGGTAACACTTCCAAAGAATACAACTCGTATTCCTGTGGTAGAATTTGGTGTTCCTAATATATCAGTTAATCAAAAGAGTGGTGAAGTTGCTTTATCACCAACAACATCCCCAGCAGGAAATAGAAGTTTAGGATACACTATTGTATTATCTAACAAAAATGCAGGTGATATTGTAGGAGAAGGTGTAACATCCGATGTAGGTTCAGTACCTATCTTTATCGGTGATGATGTATCTGCAACTGCGGCAATCGCAAAAGGATTAACATTTAAATTTATTCCAAACCCATCTTTAACTTCAACTATCAAAACTACAATTACAGTTTATGGTAACGAAACAGGTGGTTCACAAACGATTCCAGTAACCGTAACATACGTTCAATAAGATAGACAATGGCATTAATTAGAGACAATAGAGGAGCACTTTTAGCAAGTAATATATCCCAATACTTGGCAGGAGCAGCGAACACCGCAGGAACTCCCGTAGATACTAACGAATTAGTTAGAATCGTAAATCAATTTTTAGGACAAGGTGAACAAATCAGTTCAGATTTAACAACCGTAACTAATGGTGTTTACAAAAAATTCGGAGCAATTGATAAGGTAACTAACAGAACTGAAATTGTAACATCTGGTATTTGGAGTGGAGATACAGGTTCATTATCTGTATTTTATACATCTTCTGTTCAACTTTCGGGTGTTAGTGGTAAATATTATTTAGATGTTTACAACGCAGAAACATCATCCACATCGGCAGAGGTTCAATTCTCAATTGCTTACGGTGATGCTAACGGTAAAGGAGCACCTACATTAACACAAAATGATGATTCTAATGTACAAACTACTGCGGTTTATAACCAATTTAAGAATGTATTGTTAGATTCGTCAGATGCTTATTTTAGTGTTTATACTGGTTCAACTGCGGCAGGACATGATTTAACATCATTCTATGCAATCAACATCAACAGAGCAAGATACAAAGAAAAATTAGACCCAGGTAATATTCAAATCGCATTATCAGGTTCGGCAGGATATATCACTTTAATTGATGATTCAAACGGAACTAACGAAAGTGTAACAACTGCGGGTAGAGTTTACAATATGGTTAGTGGTGCATTAAACATTGGAACATCTTTAACTGCTTCAATTGCACAATATTCAGATACTTACACACAACAAGGATACGGTTTATTCTATCCTGATATGGGTATTATCTTATTGAATCCAAATGCACTTTCTGCATCTGTTGGTGGTAATTTAGCACCAGCAGCAGGTTCAACAACAGATAAGTACCATCAATCAGGTTCAGCATCTGGTTCATTGAAATTATTTGATGCATTGAACAAAGGAGCTGACTTCCAAGCAAGAAGAACTGAGAATGTTTCTACATCTCACTATTTCGTAAGAGCAAACAATAGAGAGTTCAATTTCTCAAACAACCCAACATTTGTTAGTGGTTCAGTTGGAGCATTTGCACAATCGTTGTTCGAAAAAGACCCACACGTTTATATTACAACCGTAGGTTTATATGATGATGCTAACGAATTATTAGCAGTAGCAAAAACTTCTAAACCAATTGAAAAATCATTTGATAAAGAAGTAGCAATAAAAGTAAAGTTAGATTTCTAAAAGAGAATAACTTATAAACTACTGACCCACCTTTTGGTGGGTTTTTAGTTTTATGATATTTATTAGTGATATGTTAAAAAGAATTCCCAAATCAGATATTAGTATAAGACCTTTTAAGGCATACAAAGAATGGAGTTTTAATCAAGACTCTACTGAAATTGATGTTTTATTGGCATCCGATGTTTCATCATCATATTCAACTGGTGATAATTTATCTTTTCAACAAACTGCAATATATTCTCAATTAAAAGCAGCTTTCTATAATGGAAACGAAGATAATCCATTTACAAGATTTGGAGCAGCAAGTATAGTATATAATTCCGATAATCTAACAAAAGATAGGTTTTTAAGCGGAAGTGCAAAGGTAGTATCAATCCCACAATCATATATTGGTGAGGGTATAAAAAAAGGAACTTTAACTCTTGCAAATGGTGATTATTTATATGGTGATGATGAATACGGTAATTTAATATCATTAGCAGGTGATACACTATCGGTTGGATATATAGGTATTCCTAATCCCAATGTTGCATCTTTGGGTTATTTGTATTTTACAGATATAGCAAATACCGTATATACTGCATCAATTATTGATTATGATATAAATACAGGTATAATAGATTTAACTTATCAAACCATAAATTACCCAAATCTACAAGTTTTAACTTTTAATTTGGAAGATGGTAGTATGGTTATAGATAATGTTCCATTCTTAGAAGGAGCAGGTGGAACTAATAGAATAGGTAATGTATTTTATAATCAAGGATTAATTGTATTAACTCGTGGTTCAGAAGGATATTTAACAGGTAGTTGGGAATTGAATTACAAATCAACTCAAACTATTTATGAAAATGAATATCTTCTTATTGTAAATGAAGATGAGTTTAATGTTTCTCAAAATCCATCGGCATTTACATTAGTAAATCAAGAAACTTCTTCATTTGAAACTACTGATAATAAAACGGTAAATGTCATAACTAATCCTGGTGTTAAATATATTAAAAAACTAACTACATTAGAAAACGGAAATATTTTAGATTATCGTTATACATCATCTGTAAATGGAGAAGTATTTGCGGGATTTGAGCATTATGATTTAAGTGGTTCTGTGGATACTACTGGTTCATTCTTAGCACCATTTATCACAACCATTGGTTTATACGATGATAACTGTGATTTGGTAGCAGTTGCTAAGTTACCACAACCTATAAAATCAGAACCAGATATTCCAGTGAATTTTATTATTCGTTTTGATACATAATTGATATTTATATATAAACAATACAAACTATGCCTACAATAGAAGAATTATACAAAGCACAACAATCAGCATTAGGTGTTGATAAGATTGGATTTGCAGCAGGTGAAAATGCTAAAACTCCTTACACTACAAACGACTTGAAAAAAGCAGATGAGCAAGTTTTAACTGCTGAGAAATTCAAAACGGGTAGAGGTGGTGCATTAAACGAAAAGATGTATTCGGATACATTCAAATAATAATGGCTAAAAAAGTTACTGCTAAAAAATCCAAGTCATCTTGGGTTGGTAGGAAGTATGGGTTTAAATCTGGTTTAGAAGAATCCGTATCTACTCAAATAGAATCAAAAGGACTTAAAGTAGATTATGAATCCGAAAAGATTCCATACATTGTCCCTGCATCAAAACATACATACAATCCTGATTTCAAATTACCGAATGGTATCTTTGTAGAAACCAAAGGTAGATTCCTTGCAGCAGATAGAAAGAAACATCTGTTGATAAAAGAACAACATCCCGAATTAGATATACGATTTGTATTTACATCATCAAAGAACAAAATAAGTAAAGTATCCAAAACATCATATGCAGATTGGTGTGATAAAAACGGATACAAATATTCAGATAAGTTTATTCCAGACGAATGGTTTAACGAATAGCTTGGAATTCTCAATTTTTATTCGTATATTTACATTGTGTTGAATAGTACAGATAAAAATAAAGTAACGAATGCGTTGTCTACATCGTTAGGTAGTTATTCCGTATTGAGGGGTAATGAGTTGGCATTCTACTGTCCATTTTGTAACCACCACAAACAGAAACTACAAGTCAATTTAGAATCACAAAAATGGCATTGTTGGACTTGTAATAGTGGGGGTAAGAAACTCACATCTTTATTAAAGAAGTTAGATGTTGATAGAAAAACAATCTCTATGGTTAGAGAAATCTACGGAGATTCTAACTACAATCCACAAAATGAAGATGCTGACACAAAAGTATTCATTTCATTACCAAAAGAATTTATTTCATTAGTAGAAGAACCAAAAGGTTTTAATCCTGAATATAAGAATGCAATGCATTATCTTACGGAGAGAGGAATTACTATGAAACAGATTGTTAAATATAATATAGGTTATTGTAAAGAAGGTTTATACAGTAGAAGAGTAATTATACCATCCTATAATTGTGATGGTCAATTAAACTACTTTGTTTCTCGTTCTTATTATCCAGATGAGAAAATGAAATACAAAAACCCACCAATCAGTAAGAATGTAATTTGTTTAGAATCTCAAATAGATTGGAATGAACCAATTATCTTATGTGAAGGAGTATTTGATGCAATTACAATCAGAAGAAATGCAATTCCATTATTGGGTAAGTTTCCATCAAAGTTGTTGATTGAAAAAATCTTTATGAGTGGAGTTAGTGATATTGTTATCTCATTGGATAACGATGCTAAAACCGAAGCATTGAGAGTATCAGAATATCTCCGTAAGCAAGGTATAAATGTTAGGTTTATGGATTTAAAAGATAAAGATGCTGCCGATATGGGGTATCAAAAGTTTTATGAAGAATTAAATAGTACAAAAGAGTTTGGGGAAGAAGATTTGTTATTAAGCAAGATTAGTAGTTTATGAAATTAAAAAAGATTTACCACATTGCCGATGTGCATATCCGTAATGTGAAAAGACACAATGAATATCGTCAAGTATTTGAGAAGATGTTTGATGAGATTCGTAAAAGAGGAACGGATGATTCTATTATTTATTTAGCAGGAGATATTGCCCATGCTAAATTAGAAATGTCTCCTGAATTACTAAAAGAAATTAGTTGGTTATTTACAGAGTGTTCTAAACTATGTGATACTATCCTTATTACAGGTAATCACGATTGTAATATGAATAATTTGGATAGATTAGACGTTCTTACTCCAATTGTAGAAGCTCTAAACCTACCAAATTTTCATTATTTGAGAGATACGCAAGTTTACTCTATTGGTGGAGTAGATTTTGGTGTATTCAGTATTTTTGATGATAAAAAGAATTGGCCAAAAGCAGATACTCTATTTGGAAACAAAAAGATTGCTTTATTCCACGGACCAGTTGATAATTCCCAAACAGATATTGGGTATGTAGTATCTTCACGTCATTTTACAACCGAAATGTTTGATGGATATGATTTGGCACTATTAGGAGATATTCACAAACGACAACAAATGATTTCTCCAAAAGGTTGTAAGGTAGTTTATGCAGGTTCGTTAGTTCAACAAAACTTTGGTGAAACTTTGGATAAGCACGGATTCCTTGTTTGGGATTTGGATACAATGAATTATGAAGAAGTTGATATTCAAAATGATTATGGATATTATACATTGGATATTGATAAGGGTGTTGTTCCAGTTGTAAATAATATGCCAAAGTATCCTCGTTTAAGAGTTCGTTTATCAAACACCGATACTGCTGATACAAAGAAAGTAATTACTGAAATTAAGATGAAGTATGGTGTTGATGATTTTACAATTATCAGAACAGACTCACTTGCCAAATCAAAGACAGGAAACAGAGATAATAAATTAGATTTTGAAGATGTATCAGATGTAAATTATCAGAACTCACTATTAAAAGAATATGTTGAGAGAATGATGCCGTTTACAACACCAGAAGATATTGAAGGATTATATGAAATCAATCAGGATATAAACAGTAGAATTGTTCACGATGATATTCAACGAAATATCAATTGGAAACCTGTTAAGTTTACATTCTCAAATATGTTCTCTTATGGTGAGAATAACAAAATTGATTTTACCAAAGTAGGTGGATTGATGGGATTATTTGCACCAAATGCAGCAGGTAAATCTTCTTTGTTTGATGCAATTTCATTTTGTTTATACGATAAGTGTAGTAGAGCATTTAAAGCATCCAATATTCTAAATAACCGTAAACAAGAGTTTGATTGCCATTTACATTTCCAAGTAAACGGAATAGATTATCATATTAAAAGAACTGCTAAAACAATTAATAAAGGAAAGAATGTTAAAGTTGATGTGCAGTTTTGGAGAGAAGATGATGGAAGAACTACATTATTAAACGGAACGGAGAGAAGAGATACAAATCAAATTATAGAACAATATGTGGGTAAGTATGAGGATTTTGTTTTAACTGCTCTTTCGTTGCAAGGTAATAACTCAATCTTTATTGATAAATCTCAATCAGAAAGAAAAGATTTATTAGCACAATTTATGGGATTAAATGTGTTTGATAAATTATATGAAACTGCTACCGAAGATATTAAGGAAGTATCGGTGTTGATTAAAAACTTTAAGAAAACTGATTTCACAACCGAATTAGCTGAAAAAGCAATTGAATTAAAAGATAAGAAAGCAGAACTTAAACAATTAGAAAAATCATTAAAACTTAAATCAGATGATGTAATTGATTTGGGAGAAAGAATTGTTGGGTTGAGTGCTCAATTAGTTCCAATGGATGGTAATTTAAATATAGATGAATTAAACCAATCCAAAACTAAATTACAATCTACATTAAATGATTATACTGCTTCGTTTGAAACAAAACAAACTACAATTGCTACAAATACGGAATTGATTGCCGATGTATCAAAATCAATGGAAGATAAAAAAGAATTTTATATTTCAGAAGATGTATCTATTCCTGTTGAAGAAGCACATCATAATTATCTTCAAGCAGAAGTAGATTATAATCAAGCAGATACTAGACAACAATTGTTAAGACAACAGATACAATCTGCCAAAGATAAGATTGCTCATTTAGATAATCACGAATATGACCCTAATTGTAAGTTTTGTTGTGATAATGTTTTTGTAAAAGATGCATTAAAAGCAAAAGAAGAATTAGAGGGATTAGAAGATAGTTTAGATTATAGTTTAGATGATTTGAGTGGTTACCTAAATATAATTAATTTATTTGAACCATCCAAAGAACAATTTAAAGAATTTTTAGAATTAAGCACTAAATACCATAGAGGTTATTCTGCAATTGAAACAGAGAAAGCGGAGCTAAATGGTTTAACAACTAAAATACAATTAGCACAACACAAATTAGAAACAGTTGAAGAAAATATCCGTAAGTATTATGAGAATGAGCAAACAATTAAACGAAATACTCAAATCCAAACTGTAATAAATGGATTACAAAATACTAAAAGAGAGATAGAAGGAGAAGTTGTTGCAATCAACAAACAAATTAGTAGTTTGAATGGTTCTATTTCTTCAATAGTTGCCTTTGTAGAGGAGATAAAGAGGAAGATGAATGAAGTTAAAGACTTAGAGGAAAAGAACCGTTTATACACCTACTATTTGGATTCTGTAAAGAGAGATGGGATACCATATGAATTGATTTCCAAAGCATTACCTGTAATCGAAAATGAGATAAATAACATTTTAGGACAAGTTGTAGATTTTGGTATTGTAATGGAAGTTGATGGTAAATCAATAAATGCTAAGATAGTTTATGATGACCAGGAATGGCCATTAGAGATGTGTAGTGGTATGGAAAAGTTTGTTAGTGGATTGGCAATTAGAGTTGCTCTTATTAACATATGCAATCTACCTCGTCCAAATTTCTTAGTAATTGATGAAGGATTTGGAACATTAGATTCGGATAATTTATCATCTTTATTTATGATGATGCAATATTTAAAGACACAGTTTGACTTTATTTGGATGATTTCTCACTTAGATGCTATGAGAGATATTGTAGATGGTTTAATTGAAATTAAAAAAGAAAACGGATTCAGTAAAATTGATTACTAATGGAAAGTGTAGAAAATTACAGAAATAAAGGATACATCTATGATAGTTTAGAAAACTATTCAGAAATAATTGATTTGAACGGGTTTAAAAAAATAAAAGATTATATAGATAGTGTAAATTTCATAAGGCATTCTAGATACGATTATTGGTTTAAATACAATGAGCAATCTTATATGGAAGAATTGGTTTATGATGAATATTTGGCAAGAGATAAAGATTTAGATACTGCCGATTATGTATATCAAAAAGCACATGAATACCAATTAAAAAAAATAGAAGAATGTGGATTTTATCCAACTTGGGTATTTGGAACTTCTATTGATAATGAGATAAATGGAAAAATACATAATGAAATTTTGAGAGAATTTCAAAAAAAGTTTGTAGAAAAATATTATCCAGAAAAAACATTTAATAATTTTATTCCAAATGTAAAACTTCAATTTTATAACGAAGGTTGTGAAATAAAATTACACGATGATGGAAAACAACCAGATAGAATATGTGTATTTTTATATTTTTTAAATGATAATTGGGATACCGAAAATGGTGGGCATTTAATATTGCACGATTTGAATGGTAAAGATATTATAGTAAATCCTGTGTTTCCTAATTTTGTAGTATTAGATACTGATAAGAATTTATTCCATGAAGTAGAAAAAGTAAAAAAAGGAATTAAATATAATATCGTATGTTTTTATTCATATGAAGATTAGAATGTTTTAATCTTATCTGCTTTCAACGTAGATGCGTGTGGTTTAGTTACACCGACGTGTTTCTTAATCAGATTCTCTACTAAACTACCCATTTTAAACCCATGTTCTTCACAATATTCTTTGAGAAGTTCGTGGGTTTCTTTTTTTATTTGTAACATTGCATACTTCATAATTTTAGTTTTATTTAGTAATTATTAGTTTTCTAAATATAAATATCATACTTTAATTTTTTGGGATATTTATGGTAAAAGAAAACGGATAATGTCTGTAATTAAAAAAACCCTATTTGATGAAAAGCTAGAAAAAGTAAATGTATTAATAAACGATACAGACCCTAATAGCACCTATTTCAAAATAACCGAACTAAACGATACGTTTACAGGTGGTAAGAATGCATTTCTTATTCAAGGTTCCGAGTATTTGGTAGCAGATACAATTATTAAAATCCAAATAAAAGATGCGAATGGTGATACAATTTATTACGAGCCGGGTGAAGGTATCGTTTCATCATCTGTAAACGGAGAATCATTTGTATCCGAATATTATGAAGGAACATCAAAAGTAGTTGCCGTTTACATTTATCCAAACAAAACAATAGATGCAAATGGTAACCCATTAGATGGAACGGCATTCGGTCCTGCAACTATTACCATATTAGGTGAATTAAAAGAATACGAATCAAACGGTTTAAGATTACCAATACCGGATAATTGGAAAGATACTTATAATGTAAAATGGACAAGAACGGTAAATGTAAACCCATCATTACCGAATGTTACAAAGATTCGTTTTTACAAAAGACCAACTGCAAAGATTACCGAATTATTACAACCACTTTATAGTATTGATACTGGTAGTGGGTTGAAAGTTGATTCCGGAATTAGTCAATCATTTGCTCAAATAAATCTTTCCAATTTAGAAACATTTGCAGGTGATGTAAAAAGAGTAAAGGTATATAGAACATCGGAGAGTGATATTTCGGATTATGATTTAATACAAGATGTTTTATTAGAATCAAAAGAATTATTAACTACATATGGTTTAAGTGGTAGCGTAATTGGTAATACTGGTATTTTTACGGATGAAACTTTAAATAATTATTGGAATACCGGTTCTTTGCTAGCAGAACTTACATCAAGTAGAGTAGAAAGTGGATTAAAATTATCAGGTAGTGGTGTATTTACATATACACAATCATTAGATATAAGTTCTACCAATACATATGAATTAAACTTAGATGCGTTTTATTCATCATCTGTAAGTTCGAATTTAGGAATATATTTAAGTTACACAACCGAATCAAAAACCGTTAGTAGTAGTATTGGAACTTTGTATGGAACAACTCCTACAAAAAATCTATCAGATACGGTAATACCTTTTACAATTGGTAGTAATTATCCATCTGCATCTTTATATTTTTCACAATCAAATGGTGAATGGCATTTGGGTAACATAAGTTTAAAGTTATCAGAAGATACGGCATTTTCACCGGATAGTGTTTCGTTTATAACAACGATGCCAACCATATTAGGAAACGATATATTCAATTTTAAATTTGAGTTTTACGATTTGAATAATAATTATGTTCCTGTATTCGTAACTCAAAGTGCAACATTTGTTGGCAGTCAGGGTGCAATAAATACGGATGCAATCATAAGTGCATCACTATCACAATCATTGGATGCTCTTTACAAAGTATCATCTTCTATTAGTGGAACGATGACTATTTATAGTTCATCTGCAAGTGGAACTATTGGAGTATTAAGTGGTTCGGTATCATCTTCTATTTATAATTTAAGTTCATCCGTATCACAGAGTAATGCACTCATATTATCATCATCTTTATCAAAAGTTCAACAATTAGCAGATGGACAATATAGTGGTTCATTTATAGGTGATACTGTTATCTATTCTCCTGCAATTGGTGGACAAGTTGGATATATTAAGGAAAAATTCACAGTAGGTGATACATCTGCTGCACAAATAAATTTAGATGCAACTACTTCTACTAGAAGAATATACATAGGAACTGGTACATACAATAATTCAAATACTGCAATATATTTGGATAGTGCAGGTAAATTTTCATTAAAAGACCAATTGAAATGGGATGGTAGTTCTTTGGAAGTAAATGGAACTATTAATGTTACTGGTGGAAATGCGGCAACTACAACATCTTTACAATCATTAGCAGATGGTGGATATAGTGGTTCTTTTATTGGAAATACAACAATATATTCTCCAAACATAGGAGGACAAAACGGATATATATCGAACATATTCAGAGTTGGACAAAACGGTATAACATTAGATGGAACAAGTAAAAAGATTTATGTAGGAAGTGGAACATACGGAAACTCAAATACTCCATTCTATTTTGCATCAGGTTCTACTGATATTTTTTCATTAGGAGAAAAACTTACATTTAATGGAAGTTCATTATCACTTACTGGAACTATAAATGCATCTTCGTTTAATGGAGGAACTATTACAATTGGTAGTAAATTTGCAGTAGATAATTTGGGTAACGTATCGGCAACAAATGCAACTTTAACTGGAACTGTAAATGCGGATAGTGGTAGATTTGGTAGTGGTTCTAATTATTGGACAATTGGTGCAAGTACGGTAGAAAATAATGTTACTACAAATGGTAGATTGGTTTTAAATGCAGCAAGACCTGCTATGGAAATCTATGATGGAAGTGGTGATTTGAGAGTTGATATAAGTGCAGCATCTACATTCTCCTCAACATCTCCTGCAACCATAACACCATCGGGAGACGTTACATCTCAAACGTCTCGTGCAAGTGGTGATATTGGAACTGGTGGAAGTGGTGCATCTCAATATGATAGTACACAATATTTTCATAATCAATCCGTAACATTTAGTGGTGCAAGTTATGTTGGTAAAGTTGCAACTGTTAGAATACCAATAACTGGTACCGCTGGAAGTTCAACTTTAAGTGGTACTAATATAATTGGACATAGTTTAAGTATTACTTACGGTGTTACTATTACAAAAACGGGAGGAACAGTTGTTGCAACTTTGACAGGAACAAGGAGTGTCAGTACGGGTGCAGCGGGAACTGCAACATTACCAACATTTAATGGTTTGGTTTTGACAACGGGTTTAACATTAGAAAATACAACATACACCATAACACCATTTATATCAAATATAAATATGCAGGCATATTCATCAGCAGGAAGTGTTGATGATTTTAGTTCTACAACTTATACCCCCGATTTTGATGGTTCTATTAGTGTGAATATACCCGTTGGTAAAACAGAAATTGTAGCCGGTGGTATTCAAATTATTAGAGATAGTTCAAACTATGTTAAAATAGATAGAGCTGGTACTGGTGATATTTTAGAAGTTAAAGGTAATACTGGAATATCTGGTTCTACTTATGTGGGTGGTCAAATTATATGTGTGGGTGATATTACAGCAAATCTTTCAGATGCTAGATTAAAAGAAAACATAAAACTTATAGAAAATCCATTAGAAAAAATTTCTGAAATAAATGGTGTTTATTATACATTTACGGATGAAGCAATTGAAATGAATGGCTTATTAAATAGAGACGAGCAAGTTGGATTATTGGCACAAGAAGTTCAAAAAGTATTACCACATATTATTAAACCTGCACCATTTGATATTGAACATGACCAATATGGAAATCACACATCTAGAAGTGGTGAAAATTATTTAACAATTCAATATGAAAAAATAGTTCCATTATTAGTAGAAGCAATTAAAGAATTAAAAAAAGAAGTAGAAGAGTTAAAAAATAAATAATGGCATTACCTGTAAAATCATCAGGACCTATTTCATTTTCCGAAATACAAACTGCGGTAAATCAGCAGGATGCATTGGGAATATCTACGTCTTTAAGAACTTTATCACAAAGAGCATATAACGCAACAAGTAACGCACTATATAATGCTCCCGATAAGTTTAGTGATTTTATAGGAGCAGCTACAACTACTACAACTACAACTACTACAACTACTACAACAACATTCTCACCTGTTTCATTTACAAGTGTGGTTTCAAGTTGTGTAATGTATGAAGGTAGTGGTAGAATTGTAATTACAGTATCTGGTGGTAGTGGACAATATCAATACAGTTACGATAACGGAGCAAGTTGGACATCTACTACATCATCAACATCTTATACATTTAATAATTTAAATGATGGTAATTACAATGTAAAAGTAAAAAGTGTAACGGATAATATAATCTATACATATGGTTCAAATCCAATATCAATAGATTGTTTACCTGCGTTGGGTGGTTCATTTACAAATAGTTGCGATAGTAATGGTATAGGAACTATTAGTATCACTGCAACTGGTGGTAGTGGTACATACTCTTACAGAATTAGAAGAGCAGCGGATAATGCAGATACGGTGCAGAGTTTTAGAATATTTACTGGATTGGGTTCATATGATACATATAGTGTTTACATAACCGATACCACTTATTCATATGAAATTTATATTGGACAAGTAACATTCAATTGTACTACAACAACTACAACTACAACTTTACCACCCGTATCTATTTCAAATGGTGGTGTATCTTGTTCTGGAATAACCGGTACATTTACATCCACTATTTCAGGTGGAAATGGAACATATATTGCAATTGCATATGATACATCTCAATTCAATGTTCAACAATTTCTTGCTACTGGGACATCTCCATCGGGTCAGGGTGTAATTGTTACATCACCTTCTAATCCACATGGATGGTCTGGTGTTCCAAATGGAACTTGGTATATAGGTGCAAAAGATTCGTCTGGAACAATTGGGGTTCAAACGATTGGAGTAACAGTAAATTGTACAACTACAACTACTACAACGACTACAACTACTACAACTACTACAACGACAACTACATTACCACCAACTACCACAACTACCACAACAACTACATATGCACCTGTTACGGTATCATATACTACTCAATTAATAGGAAATGAAGTTAGAATTAGAGTTACAGGTGTTAGTGGTGGTAATGGTAGTGGATATTCTACAACTATAAATTATGGTGGTTCTTGGGAAAGTTTTTCATACCAAACAGATTATAATGGTCTAAATTGTGGACAAACTTATTATTTAATAGGTAAAGACGGTGTAGGAAATCAAAGTCAGTCTTATGCAATAAACATAGCTTGTCCTACAACAACTACTACTACCACTACAACGACAACCACGACAACAACTACGGCAGCTCCAACAACAACAACTACAACGGCAGCACCACCTAATTGTCACATTTGGAGTGTATATTCTGCCGAAGGATACGTTGGTGAATACGCGGGTATATATTGGACAAATTGTTCAGGATTTCCAGATAGTACATCGTATTATATAAGTGCAGATAATCAATTCTTAATGGATATATGTGTTAGAGATGGTCATGAACCTACAATTTATTACGGATACGCAATAGAATCTTCAAATAATTGTAGTTAAAAAAAGTAAATATGAACGAAATACAATTTATATGTGCCCAACCTGCTACCACGTATTATGCGTGGCAAGTGGAAGTTATGATAAATAATTTTATAGAAATGGGGATACCTCCATCTAATATTCATATTGTATGTCATAAAGAATCATTTGAAATACCCGAAGAGTGGATTAAATTACAAAATGGATATTCTGTAAATTTCTTTTTTTATAATGATACACGTGAAACAAACCATTACATAAGTTCAATTAGACCAAACATATTAAAACAACATTGGTTGACACATCCTGAATTAAATACTAAACCTATTTTTTATCATGATTGTGATATTTTGTTTACAAAAACTATAAATTGGTCTGAATTTTTACAAGATGATAAATGGTATGGTTCAGATACAAGATGGTATATTGGACATGATTATATTATATCAAAAGGTGAAGATGTTTTGAATAAAATGTGTGAAATAGTTAATATTGCAAGATTTATAGTAGAAAAAAATGAATTATATGCAATTGGAGCACAATATTTAATTAAAAATGTATCTTGGAAATTTTGGAATAGAATTGAAAACGATTCTGAACGATTGTATAAAGAAATTACAGAGTTAAACACCACAAAATTACAAGAAAACCCAGGATATCACCCATTACAAATTTGGTGTGCAGATATGTGGTCTGTATTGTGGAATGGTTGGAAATATGGTAAAAAAACAATTTGTCACGATGACTTACAATTTATTTGGGCAACATCTCCATTTGAAGATTTAACAAAATATAATATATTTCATAATGCAGGTGTTGTAAATAATCAAGGTAGATTATTTTTTAAAGGAGATTATGTACATAGCTATCCATATAATATAGAGTTAGACATTGACGAAAATTCTTGCAGTTATTTTTATTGGCAAGAAATACAAAAAACATCAAAAAAATCAGTTTTATTATGATACAACATATACAAAATCAGTTTCAACAATACAAAATAAATCAATTACAATTAGACCCGTTTGGAGTATGTAACGCAAAATGTTGGTTTTGTCCAGTTGTTTTAAAAGGTAACCCAAAAGAAGGAAGAGAGGTGATGAGTCCTGAACTATTAGAAAAAATAATTAAAAATTTAATAGATGAAAGAGAAAAAGATAATGGGTTGGTAACTAAAAGTTTTGGTGGATTTTACACTGCTCATTATAATGAAATTTTATTATATCCACATTTTGAAGAATTGTTGAAAATTTGTCAAAAATACAAATTGTGTTTTATGGTTCTTTCAAATGGAGTAACTTTAACACCAGAAAAAGTTAATTTGATAAACAAATATAGTGGTGTTGTAAATGGAATTTGTTTAAATATTCCTGCATTTGAAAAAGATTTATGGAGTAAACGAGCAGGAGTAAATCCTAAATTATTTGATAAACTAATATCAAACATTGAATATGCTATTAATAATTTACCATTAATGGTTCAATATAAAACAATGTCAATTCAAATTAATGGAGCACATGAATATTCATTTGAAGATAAAGGTGGATGGCTTACAAAAGGACCTGATTTTCCATCGGATATGGATTTAGACCCTATAACAGGAGAGTTGGCAACGCAAGAAAAATTAGCAAGACAATTGTTTCCTACAATGCAAATATTTACAGTTGCATCTTTAATAGATAGGGCAGGGGAAATGGATAGTATTATGAGTAATAAATCATCCATAATTAGAAACTTACAAAGTGGAGATGAAACCAAAAAAGTAATTGGTTGTGGTAATGGTAGGGAAGTTGGTGGAAGACCTGTTGGGTGGATTCATATAAATGCCGTAGGAAAGGCATTTTTATGTTGCAACGATTATGATATGGAAATTGTAATTGGAGATTTTAAAACACAAGAATTATCAGATTTTTGGGGTAAAGAAGAGCATATAGAATTGATAAAAAAATCTTATGAAACTATCTGCAAAACATGTGCTTCTGCAATTTTTGAATAATTATAAGCATGATAGTATTCATAACAACAGGTTACGGAAAAAATATAGTAGGAGGTTCGGATATATGGTGTAACAACTTTATGGAGAATGTTTTACCATTAGTTACAGAGGATTATAAAATCGTAGTTGATGGAAGACCTTTATTACCAGAAGAAGGAGCAATCTACACTTTCCAAAACGATGAAGAAATAGATAGAATATTGGATGAATGTGATAAGATAATTTTCTTACATCATTCATACAAACCAAATCCTATAATCAAAAAATATCTTCATAAAACTCATACAACCTTTGTTCATGCATTTATTCCTGATATGTTGGGATTAAACGATGAGTACGAAAATCTAATGACACGATTGGATTGGCATTGGCAGAAAGATATTTTGGATAATTCTAAAAATATTGTATGGATAGGTTATGAAAAAGATACAATACACACATACTTTCCAAATACAATTACAATACCAAACTACTATGAGTGGAAGAATAACAAACCATATACAGATGTAGCAAGTAATAAAATTGGATATGCTGCAAGATGTGAGACACGAAAGAATGCTCACTATTTAGATGGAATACCTGCTTTTATATTCTCAAACAAATACGATTACAAACGAATGTTAGAGGGTAGTAAGATAAATGCAGATGTGCATAATTTCATAGAGTTTGATTATCGATTCCACAACACATTTTTTCAAAAACAATTTAAAATATTTCACGGTTGTTATACCAAAGAACCATTTGGATATGCTATATTTGATGCAATAGATAATGGTAAATTACCTATTATACATTCCGATTGGATGAGAGATATTAAATACAGATACAGAGCAATGAATAAAAAACAATTCCATTATCAGTATTTAAGAATATTGGAGGATGGGTTTGAAAAAAACAAAAAACAATTTGATAGATTAAAAAAAGGATTAGAAAAGTTTACAAATAAACAAAATTGGATAAATGAGGTCATTAAATATATTAGCAACCAATAATGAATTACAATGTTTGTTTCCAGAAGCAAAATTACAATCGGTTGATATTGTAGATATTAGTAAACATCATAGAATTATCATAAATAATAATGATGAAGATGTACTAATAAATCATCATATACAAAATCCATATGATATATTAAATAATATAAAATCATTTGATAATATTACAACTGCTGATTTGTTATATACCAATCCAACGGATGATTTAATAATAGTTGTTGATAGAAAAATATGGAGTGAGTTGTATTTACCACTAATGAAAACAAATACAATTGAATTTAATAAATTAGAGCAATTGTATGTTGATAGAAATATAAAAGTTTTATTCAACTTTGCATTTTTAGAAGCAAATGAATATGAAATAGATGAAAAATATTTTAGATATGATTTTAAATTTAATCATATTAAAATTAGTGATTATGAAATGTTTGAAGGAGAACGAAATTTTCATTATGATTCATTCTATTCATTATTCCATTTGTTAGCAGAAGGACAAATGACACATTTACTGTTTCCAGGTTCTTTTAATGGTAATCACCAATATAACACTAGGTTTTATGATATGTTTAAAAATTTTAATATATCACATAGTATTACAAAGCAATATGTATATTCCAATTTGGCATTAAAACCAAGATTTCATAGAGTTCAATTTTTATTGAAAGGATATGAGCATGGTATATTACACAATGGGTTAAATTCTATAAATGAAAAATTTATATTAGAATATTCACAAGCTGCAAAAGAAGGACACATTTATACAGACCATACCAAAACTCATACAAATAATCACAAAAAATATTTTACAAAAGAAGTTTTTGATAAATTGAATTCAATAAGAAGTCAGATAAATATTACACCATTGAATGCTCCATTTGAATTTGACCATTTACTTTATTATTTTAGAGATAAAGAATATGATGTATCATATTTTGATGTAGTTGGTGAAACTCATTGTATTTTTAATTTAAAATATGGATTTTTTACGGAAAAATCAATAAAACCTATATTGTCTGAAAAGTTTGCATTGATATTTGGTTCTAATAAAGTTTATAAAGAATATAAAAAAATTGGTATAGATTTATTTTTGGATGATTTTGGGTTAAATGGGATAGAAGATAAAAATGAATTAGAACAAATTGATATGATAGTTCAGTTTTTAAAAAATAAAACTCAAAATAATATTAGGAATATTTTTATAGAAAAAACTGATGCTATAAGACAAAATAAACAGAATTTGATAAACCATTATTGTAAAATAATGAATAATGTAAATAAATTATTATGATACTAACTAATGGATGTTCATATACAGGTGGTCCGGATAATTGGCCCAATGCGTTTGGAAAATATGGTTACACGTTTTATGACCATTTTGACGCAACAAAAAAATATGATATTATAAATGTTGGAGCAGGTGGTGCTGGAAATACTTTAATACGAAGAAAGACATTTCACGCATTACATGGTCACAAATATAAAGGAAAAGTGGATTATGCAATAATACAATGGTCTACGATAGATAGGTGGGATTATCCTATATTTGTTTCAGAAGATAGAGCTAATAATTTTCCAAGAATGAATAATCATCCTGAAAGAGTGGGTAAAATAAATTATATACACAACGGAACTGATACGGAAGGGTATGCAAAAGATTTTTTTGAAAAATATTATTCAGTTCATGGAGCAGTTATTGATACATTAGAAAATATATACCATACTCAATTATATCTGAAAGAGATGGGCATACCATATACTATGATTACTATTGGCAATTTATTTCAAATGGATGTTGCTATTCATAATTTGATAAATTTACAAAAACGAAAAGATTCTAAAAGTGGAGATTATTCTACATTAAAAACAAAAAATATATTAGAACAACTAGAAGATTTTGAAGATTCATTTCATGAGGTAAATATAATAAAGGAATTATTAGAAAAAATAGATTTTAGTAATTTTTTATTTACAGATGATACCAATATAGGTGGATTCGGTGGTGGGATAATTGAATGGCTTACCAATAATAATGAACCTATGGATGAAAATGGATACCATCCAACTTTAAGACAATCAAATAGATTCTTTGATGAATTTCTGTGGCCTAACATCAAAACTGATGTTGAAAAACATTATACTAAAATAAATAACTAAAAAGTTTTGTAAATGTAGATTTTTTTTCGTATATTTGAGGTACTTTATAACTTACTGATTAGAGCATGCTACAAGACTTAAATTACTTAAAGAATAATCTAACAAATAATCTTGAATATAATGAATATCAGGAACAAGAAGAAATACCTGTTCCTTACAGATGGTCTCATGGAGCTACTGATTTACACTTAGGAGATGGTTTGATAATATATTCTATTATTCAGTATATGAGAGCAAAAACGTGTGTATGTTTAGGCTCAGGTGGGGGTTTTGTGCCTAGATTAATGACACAGGCTAGAATTGATTTACACAGACAAAATATATTTGAAGGAAACTCTGATTTAAATTGGGGAGATATTGGAGTTACTTATGTAGTTGATGCTATGAATGGTATTGGTGGCAAAGTAGATTGGTTCAAAGAAGAATCTTTTTTCAGAAGAACATTCCATCCTCGTATTTTAGGTACTACAACAGAACAGGCATTTCATAACCATTTTGTATTAAACGATATTAAAATAGATTACTTACATATAGATGCAGGACATAGTTATGAAAATGTTAAAGAAGATTTTGAATTATATTCCCAACTCTTATCCCCAAATGGAATTATTTCTATTCACGATACTGACCCTAATTTTGCAGATAATTACTTAGTTACAAACGAAGTTAAAGATAGAAATGATTTTGATGATTGGAATGGTCCTATTCAGTTTGTAAAAGAATTAAAAGATAACCCAAAGTGGGAAACATTTGATTTATTTAATTTTGGAATAGTAAAGAATAAACCATCATCCACAGGTCTTACATTAGTTAGAAGAAAATGATTAGATTAGTTACAGTAACAGGTTCTAGAACAACAACATTAAAGCATATGTTAAACCATTATAAAGATATGGTTGATGAAATGCATATTGTTGTGTATGATTGGGAAGATAAATCCAATCTATTAGAAGTTCAAAATATCGTATCTGAATTCCGAAATGCTAAAATTGTAAAAACTGTAATTGAAGAAAAATATAATTGGGAAAAAGTAACTCAGTTGTATAATGAAGTTAAATCTACACATCCCAATGATTGGTGGGTAATATCGGATGATGATGAATTTCACTCTTATTCGTATTCACTAAAATCTATTATAGGGGCATGTGATATGAACGGTTGGGATATGGTTAGAGGTGGGTTTGTAGATAGAATTGGTGTAGATGGTGAGATGGTTGAGTTATTGGATACGGATGATATATTCGAAAAGTTTCCATATGCAGGATTTTTTAGATATCCATTAAGTGGAGCAAATCCTAATAAGATTTGTATTGCAAAAGGATATGTTGAGATTACAAACGGACAACATTATGCAAAGATAGATGGGCATACGACTTGGAAATGGCAAGGTTGGAATCACCCATTAATTGCACCAATTGAAATGTATAATGTGCAGGTACACCATTTTAAATGGGATAGTACGTGTGGAGAAAGAATTAGAGCAGTTGCAAATGTAAATAAAGATTACTCTTATTCGGAAGAATATAGAAAAATGTACAGAGAATTGGCAAAGTATAGATTTAAATTACCATTAGATGATGAAAGATTTGGATTTGAATTATCACCAACTTATCATTATTTAGGGTACTCAAAATGGGAACAATTAATTAAAAAAATAATATCAATATGACAGAAGAAGAATTATTATTGGAACAAAGAAAAGTAAAAGCATTAGAAAAGATTGCTTCTACTTTGGATGCACTTACGGTTTGGTTTGAAGAAATTGAAAAAGATGAGTGGAGTGATAGAGTTCAGTATTATTTAGCAGAATGGCACAAAACATTACCTAAAAGTGATGAAGATTAATGGATAAAAAGTTAGGAATAATTGTTCCGTATAGAGATAGATATGAGCAGTTGATTCAATTTAAAACTCATATGATTAATTACCTAAAAGATAAAGGTATTGATTATGAGTTGATAATAGTTGAACAAGATGATGCTGAATTATTTAATCGTGGAAAACTACTGAATGTTGGGTTTAAGTATGCAAAAAGACTTAAATGTGACTATGTGGTTTTCCACGATGTAGATATGCTACCTATTGATGTAGATTATTCTTGGAGTGATGTACCATTACATATGGCAACTCATTTTATTCCTGCTGATACTCGTATTATTTTTGATGAATATTTTGGTGGAGTAACTATGTTTAATGAATGGTCTTTTCAAACCATAAACGGATATTCTAATGAATATTGGGGTTGGGGATTTGAAGATGATGATTTATTATATAGATGTAAATTAAATCAGTTACCATTGCACTCAATTGATATTCCCCAAAAAGGTGGAAATTGCGCTGCTTTACAATTCAATGGATTAAACTCATCAGTTATTGGTAGTTACGATTTTAAAAGACAAAATGAAATTACTATATTTGTTTCATTCTGTCCGGATAAAATGATGTTGGATAGTGATGCGTATGATGATACCTTTACCGTTTTTGCAAATTCAAATTTTAAAATAACATACAATTCTTATTCAAGATATAATTTTGAAATAACAGATGCAGATGGAACGGTACATTATATCAATTCAAATATCAAACCTGCATATAAAACAAATATATGTGTAACAATTGATAGGCAATATAAGAAAATGAGAATGTATCAGGATGGAGAATTGGTAGGAGCTGAAAGATATACTGATAATTTTTCATTAGAAGATAAAACTTTTTATCTTGGAATGGATAATGGAAAAAATTATTTTAAAGGAATAATTGATGAATTTGCAATTTACGATACAATATTACATCCCAAAGAAATAAAAGAAATATCAAATAATCAATTTTTTGGTTTAGCTTCTAATTTTAAAGAATATACATCGGAATATTTTTTAAAATTATATTATACTGCAAAAGTTATAAAAGATTATAAACTTATTGATTTAGCTAGAATGAAACCATCTGGTGTAATAGATGGATGTGAGATAGTTGGTTATACATTTGATTCTATAAAAAGAAAACAAGTTCCACATAGAAGAGATAGTTTATTTAAGTTAGTTCCGCATGAAGAAAACGGATATGTTGGAAATGGTTGGAAAGAAATTACAACAAGATATAATCAGTTAAGATATCATAATGAAATTGTAACAGGTTATAAAGACACTAAAAATGATGGACTGAGTAACTGTAATTTTAAAGAATTGAGTCACAGTAAAGTAAATAACCAAACTCACGTTGTTGTTAAAATATGAAACATAAGTTAGGAGTATGTGTTCCATATAGAAATAGAGAAGAACACTTAAAAGAATTTGTACCGATAGTATCAAAGTTTTTAGAATCAAAGGATATTGATTTTAAAATATATTTTGCACATCAAACCGATGATAAGTTGTTTAACAGAGGGGCAATGAAAAACATTGCTGCTAAACATGCATTTGAAGATGGTTGTGATTACATTGTATGGCACGATATAGATATGGTTCCAGAGGATGACACTTGCGATTATTCGTTTCCTAATGATAACCCTCAACATATCGCAGTTCGTATCTCACAATCTGATTATCAACTAAAATATGAGGAATACTTTGGGGGAGCAGTGGTATTCTCCAAAGAACAAGTAGAACGAACAAATGGATACTCTAATGATTATTGGGATTGGGGTATGGAGGATGATGACCTATTTTGGAGATGTGTGTTAGAAGGTTATGCTAATAAAACTAAATTAGATTATAATGAAGAGCAAGTTGTAGCATATTTTAATGGTGTAGATTCCAAAATTGAATTCAAACCATCAAGAGAACAAAGAGCTTGTTTATCCGATTCACATACTGTTTCCGTATTGGTAAAAGCTGACCAACAAATAGAAAAAGTACCCATTTGGTTGATTGGAGATTCTGAAAGACAATTTGTGGAATATCCCATTTTTAGAAAACCAGGTTACGATTGGGGATTATCATTTAATAATAGTAGAGCATATACTATGCAACTTTGGGATAGAATGAAAAATCATATATACCAATGGATTAAACGATATGAAAACCAATGGAGTTGGATAACTATGGCAGTTGATGCTGAAAATAAAAAAATACATTTCTATTTAAATGGTAGAGAAAGTGATGCTAGATTAGGAACAGGGACTCAATCTCCATTTGAATATACAGAACCATTAAAAAGATATGGCACAGAACCATTTTATATTGGTTATTCAAACTCACCAAACGAATCATTTTTTAAAGGAGCAATTGCATCTATTGCAATGTGGGATAGATGTTTAACACCAAATGAAATAAAAAATATGCATATCCAATTTCCACAAGATAATTTGGTATTAGATATTTTTAGTATGGTATTGGATTTTGGATTATCTACTAATGTTGAAATAAAAACCGAAAACATAGAAATACCACATACCATTTTACCACACCGTAGAGATGGTAAATTTAGATGTTTACCTCACCAAACAGAGGGTTTAATAAATGAAGGTGGAGTTGATAAATGGGCAAAGGGAGAAACGACTGCAAAAAATGAAAGAAGATATATATTAGAAATGCAGCAGGATAAAATTGATTACAAATCCGATGGTATAAATTCGGTTAGTTATGAGTTGGTATCGGTTGATACGATTGATGGAAAACATCAAATGATAAATGTAAAATTATAAGTTATGTCAGAAGAAAAATCATATTCGGAAAATCCCGTCTATTTAAGAGTTAAAGATGAGTTAAACAATATCGGACCTGGTATGTGTTTGGCAAAATGGACACAGGTTACACTTCAATTGCAAAATGGACATAACCATTCATGCCACCATCCTAAAACTCACACAATATCTACATCTGAAATTGCAAGAAACCCATCTGCACTACATAATACGAGATATAAAAAACTTCGTAGAAAAGAAATGTTACAAGGTGCAAGACCTTCGGAGTGTGATTATTGTTGGGCAGTAGAAGACAATTCGGATAGATTTAGTGATAGAATTTTTAAATCAGGAGAAAACTGGTCGTATCCGTATATGGATGAGATTATTAATTCCGATTGGAGAGATGATTATAATCCAAAATATGTGGAGGTTGCATTCTCAAATGCTTGTAATTTTAAGTGTTCATATTGTGGTCCTGCTTTTAGTTCTAAATGGGTAGAAGAAATTGAAAAGTATGGTGGATACCCAACTTTGGATAATTTTAATTCAAATGATTGGTTAAAAATGGAAAACAAATTTCCAATTCCACATAGTGAATACAATCCATATATTGAAGCATTTTGGAAATGGTGGCCAGATTTATATAAAGATTTACATACATTCAGAATTACAGGTGGAGAACCGTTGATGTCAAAAGATACTTGGGGAGTGTTGGATTATATATTAGAACACCCAAATCCTAACAAAGAATTAAAATTGGCAATCAATTCAAATTTGGGAGTACCTGATAAATTAATTGATAAACTAATTGAAAAGATTAAACGATTAGAAGATGAGGGAAGAGTAAAAGAACTTATTATTTTTACATCGGTAGATGCTTGGGGAGAACAAGCTGCATATGTAAGAACTGGAATGGAGTTTAATAAGTTTTGGGATAATGTAAATAAAGTTTTATCAGCATCTAATAGAACTATTGTAACTATAATGTCTACATACAATGCATTGAGTGTATTTAGTTATCCTCAATTAATTCAAGGTGTATATAAATTAAAAAACGATTATGCATCAAATGATAGATATTGGAATTCTGCCGTATTTTTGGATTCATCTTATTTGAGATTTCCATTACATCAAACGGTTCAGGTATTACCACATCAATTTGCCAATAATATATTAGACCAATCTAAACTAATCACTTATTATGCAGCACCATCGTTTAGCCATGAACATATTGGATATTCGGATGTTGAGGTACAAAAAGTAAAAAGAATTTATGATTGGATGATTGCACCACAAGATGCAACTCAACAAATGAGAAATAGATATAGTTTTTATCAATATTTTTCAAATCATGACAAACGAAGAGGAACTGATTTTTGTAAAACATTTCCGGAATTAGAAGAATTTTATAACTTTTGTGGAACAATAAAAATATGAGTTTAAAAATAGATAATGAAAACATATTTTTCCTATTACCGGAAAGTAGATATGCAGTTTCAGATAGAATAGATGGTTATATGGAAGAAGATTTTACTCTCCATGTAACTGCAAAATTATTTCCAGAAACTTTAACGGAGAATGAATCCTTTATTCTAGCTAGAAATGGTATGCATAGTGGGGTATCTGCGTTTAAAGACCAACATGGTGATGTAAATGTTATGTTTACTTATTGGTTTGAAGATAAAAAAGGAAATCCAAAACCAAAACAATTATTTTATAAATTAAAAGATTCTGAGTTAAATGAATTTAACCGTTATACTATGATTTGTGACCATAATAACGAAAAAAAAATTAGTTGTTATGTAAATGATGAGTTAATTGGTGATATTTTTTATAAAAATGATAAAAAACAATCGTATGTAAATTCTTTTTATTGGTTTGCATGTGGTAGTATGATTGGACCGGAAGAACACAGAGGACTTGGTGTGTTTGAATACTCTATGACATTTATATTAAAGAAGGCAATTTCATTTGATGAAGTGAATGATTTGATTGAAAACTATGAAGAAAAATACACAGATATAGTTTTTAACGATTTAAGAAAATTAAAAAATGATTATAAATTAAAAGAGCATTTTGCTTTCTTTTCCGATTTCAAACATTATAACAGATATAAGGTTTGGGATTTAAGTTTTAACGGAAATTATCCTCAATTTTATATAGAACATAATATATATTTCTAAAAGGTTATTATGAAGATTTTAATTACAGGTGGTGCAGGTTATTTGGGTTCTGTTATTACTGGCAGAATGTTAGAAGAAGGACATGAAGTTGTTGTTTTGGATAAATTATTATTCAATCAAACTTCATTATTACAATATACCTCAAATCCAAAATTCACATTTATTTATGGGGATGTTAGGAACTACGAACTCCTAAGAGAACTTTGTACAAAAGCAGAGGTTATCATTCCATTGGCAGCAATTGTGGGATTTCCAGCGTGTGCAGCAGACCCAAAGTTGGCAAAAGAAATAAACTTTGACCAAATCCTAAATATTATAAAAATAACAAAAGGGAAGGGTAAGAAGATACTATATCCAAATACAAATAGTGGTTATGGTTTAGGTGAAGGGCAGTTGGAATGTACCGAAGAATCTCCATTGAAACCAATATCGGTTTATGGAACTACAAAAGTAGAAGCAGAAAAGTATTTAAAAACTAATACAGATGCTATCATATTTAGATTGGCAACTGTATTTGGTGTATCTCCTCGAATGAGAACGGATTTATTAGTAAACGATTTTGTTTACAAATCAATTACGGATAAATACATTGTTGTTTTTGAAAAAGAGTTTAAGAGAAATTTTATCCATATTCAGGATGTAGCAGATGCTTTTGTGTTTATGTTAAACAATTATGATACATACAAAGGACAAGTATTCAATGTAGGATTAAGTGATGCAAATTTAAATAAGCAAGAGTTATTAGAAACTATACAACTACACGTTACTGATTTTGCAGTATCTTACAATGATTTCTATGAAGACCCTGATAAAAGAAATTACATAGTTTCTAATGCAAAAATAGAAGCAACTGGCTGGTATCCTAAATGGAGTTTGGATGGAGGTATTGCCGAACTAATAATGGCATACCAAATGATAATTCCAAAAATGGGTGCAGAGTTTAGAAATGGATTTCCATTAGGTTACGCAAAAAATACATAATATGAGTTCAAATTGGAAAGCATTTGAAACAACTCCATCGCAAGTATTTGGTTATGATGTGCCAGTATTTACACCATCTATTTACAGAGAATATAGAGGAGAGATATTTACTACATTTCATTCACAGGAACATCCTGTAATGAATTATATAAGTGAAGAATCGGAAATTCACGGTAGATTCTCTCGTTCATACAAAAATGTATTAAGAGGATTGCATTGGGATACAAAAACTTGGAAGTTAGTTCAGGCAGTTGTTGGTGAAATATACCTCATTGTTTTGGACGTAAGAGCAGATTCTCCTACCTATGGAGATTGGGAATCATTCATCATATCCGAACGTAACAGACAACAGGTATTAGTTCCTCCTGGGTTTGCAAATGGTCACTATGCACTCACCGATTGTATGTTTCATTATAATTTATTTTATAATGGAGAATATGTAGATGCAAATGAGCAAGGTGTAATTAAATGGAATGACCCGGAGTTTCAAATGGAATGGCCTACTGATAAACCAATTTTACAAAAGAGAGATAGATGATACAAAATTTAGAACAATACAAAACTTTAAATGAGGTAGATACCGAACTTACTCCGCAAGATTTAATTGATTTTGAAAATGGTATAGTGGAGCAATGGGAAGCTGGTAAAATTAGAGGACCTATACATCTATCAAATGGAAATGAAGAACAACTGATAGAAATATTCAAAAGAATATCAGCAAACGATTGGGTGTTTTCAACATGGAGGTCTCATTATCACGCATTATTGCATGGAATTTCACCAGCATGGATTACAAATGAAATATTAGATGGTAAATCTATTACTCTTTGTAACATTGATGAAAAGTTTTATTCATCTGCAATTGTAGGTGGAACTTTATCTATTGCATTGGGTGTAGCGATGGGAATAAAAGAAAAAGGAAGTGATGAAAAGGTTTGGTGTTTTATAGGAGATATGTCTTTTGAAAGTGGTATATTTTATGAGGTTCATAAATATGCAAGAAACTTTGATTTACCACTTTACTTTGTAGTTGAAGATAATGATGTTTCAACTTACACACCAACGGAAGCAACTTGGAATAAGAAAAAAGAAATACCAAATGATGTAATTTACTACAAATATAAATCAAAGTATCCACACTACGGAAGTGGTAAATGGGTAGTTTTTTAATATGTTATACAATTCGGAATTAAATAGTTTCAAAAGGTTTATATCAGAATGGGATATTGATTCCGAATATGTTTTATTCGGTGCAAGTAAAGAGTGTGTCCAATTTATCAGAACTATGGATTTTCTATTTGGTTCTGAAAAGTTAAAGATAAAATGTATTGTAGACCATGAAGTAAAAACTGGCATTGCAAATAATCTAAATGAGGTAAGTTCATATTACCACCAATCAAAAGATTTTTCAAATACACGAACCAATATACAATTGGTGAATATAAATGATTTTGATAAACAAGGAGATGTTATTGTAACAACCGATGAGTTTAGAAAAGATTATCAAGTGTATTTAGATGAGCATAAAATAAAACATACTTGGTATAAAAACATTGCTTCAACTTGGCCGTATGAGTATCTAAACAAAGTTCACATATTTCAAAGTGATGTATTGGTAACGGAGAGGTGCAACTTAAACTGTTCTCATTGTAATATGTTTATTCCACACTTTGAAATGCCGAAGCATAGAGAGTTGAATACAATGATAAAGGATATTGATTCTTATTTCAATATTGTTGATTATGTTAGTGTATTTCATTTAGTAGGAGGAGAACCATTCTTACATCCACAAATTCAAGATGTTATTCAACACATCCTATCAAACTATATACATAAGATTGATAAATTTATAATAACAACTAATGGTAGTATTGCACCAAAACCATCTACAATTGAATTATTGAAAAGTAGTAATGTAATTTTGAGTGTAAGTAATTATTCAGATAAATTACAAAAACTAAAAACCAAAGTTGAAAAGGTGATTGATATTTACAAAACAAATGGTATCAAACACTATGTTAGAAATGAAATAGAATGGTATGATTTTGGTGATTTAAGAGTTAAAAAGAATCTACCAACTGATAAACTAATTAAACACTTTGATAGTTGTACTGCCCCATTTAGAGGATTAAATGATGGTAAGTTTTATTATTGCCACCTAAATACTGGTGCAGTTTTGACAAAACTATTTCCATTAGATAAAAACGATTACGTTGAAATAGATAAAATATCGAAAGAAGATTTACTTAAATTTGATTTAGGATATACCGATTTAGGATATATTACTTTCTGTGATAATTGCAATGGATGTAATACAGGAATTAAAATCCCTGTAAGTTATGAAAAACAAGGAATAAGAAATTTATGAAAGTAATAATTGATATAGATAACACATTGTGTGATAGTAACATAAGATTTGCATTGGCAACAAAACCCAATGGAAAAATAGATTGGGAAGCTGCACATATTCCTAATAATATTTTAATGGATGACCCATTTTATCCTATGATTGATTTGGCAAAACACTATAAAAATAGTGGTGTAGAAGTTATATTACTTACTGGTAGACCAGAATCGGTTAGAGAAGTTACAAACGAATGGTTAGAAAAATATGGTGTAGAATATGATAAATTGATTATGAGAAGTTGGGAAGATAATTTCTTAAAAGCAGCAATTTACAAAAAGAAAATGTATGAAACTCATATTCATTCGGATGTATTTTGTGCATACGATGATGACCAAACTATAATTGATATGTGGTCTGATTTGGGAATATCTTCTTTTAAAGTAAACATTATATGATTAATAAAACTGAAATAGATTATCATACCGATTTATTATTAAAACACAAAGATTGGCAAAACCCAAATTCATTAGAAGAATTGGGATACATTTATTTTGGACCATTGTTATTCAATTATTTTGCTTGGTTAAAATCTGAATTAAATGGATGTGATAAAGTTTTGTTTAATTCAAGAGAGGGATTATTTTTGTTAGAAATATATAAAGTATTTAAACAAAAATTTGATTTACCAGAAGGTGTATATTTTAAAACATCTCGCAAACTTTCTTTGGTAGCATCTCTTTTTAATAGAAACGATGTTTATGATTCTTTTAAACTACATAGATACAAAGGTACTTTATCCAATTTATTAAAAAATAGATTTAATATCATAGCAAGTGAATCGGATGTTGAAGTGGATACTGACATAGAAATTCCTAATTTAGATTTTTGTATGGAGAACATTTTGAAAAAAGCAGAAGATACAAGAAAAGAATATGGTAAGTATATTACTGATATTATAGGAGATTCTAAAAATGTAGCAATGATAGATAGTGGTTATCAGGGAACTGCACAACAACATATAGAAAAAACTTATAATTTAAAATTTAAAGGAAGATACATTATTTATAAAGGAAACAAACTACTTGAAGATGTAAAAGGATTATACGATTTTGATAAATCCAAATTAAAAGAAAATTTAATATTTTTAGAATCAGTTTTTATAGATAATATGGGTAGCTATTCCGATATTACATTAGGTAAATTCAAAAATGAAGAATTAAGTGAGAATCAAAACTATATTGAAGATAAAATAAAAATAGTAAATGGAATTATAAGATTTGTTTTAGATATGTTAAAGTTTGATATTGATATAAATGATGTTTCATATCAGAAATCTGCTTACATATTTGATTTAATGTGTAAAAAGGATTATGTAAAAAACGATTCACTATTCAAAAGTTTTTATCACGACAATTTATATGTTAGAGAAGGAGTAAAACAAATACAAAGATACTAATATGGGAGCAATATACGGTTCTAGTTTTAAATTAGTTTATACGGATTGGTATATACATCATGGTCAATTAAAGCCATTTGGTAATGGAATACATCCACTTATTAGAGAATTTATTCAGGATACTATAAAACGAAATTTAAATATTGATTGGTACGAACTATTGCAATATAAATACGAAGAGAAGGCATTTAAGTTTGACCATTCCGAATTAATAAATTACTTTGAAAGAAATTTTCCAAAAAATATAGTAAATTTAAATCAAATTAAAGATGATAATTTTATTTACATTTATCCATTGGAAATAAAAGCAACACTTAATGCTATATACGATAAAAATGGATTTATTTTAAATGATACAAAATATGAATGGTATCTAAAAGATATAATACCAACGGAAATTATAGAGTATGCTAAATCTGGTAAAGTAAAAATTTTAATTAATATAATCCATGACCCGTTATACGATTCTAATAGTATAATTAAATTTGAAGAACAGATGGAAAAGCTAGGTATATCTGGTTCAAATATTATATTTTTGGGTGGTAGTAATTTTTCAGAATATTATCAACAATATCCATTTAGTAAAGTAAAAATATATAATGGTCACTTATTTATAAGAGGATATGTAGATGAAATAAACACATTTCCAGTTGTTGGTAATTTAGGATATTTGTGTGAACTATTTGAAGAAAAAGATTTGAATTCTACTAAAATTAGAAAACATAAATTTTTATCTCCAAATAGAACTATGGAAAAACCACAAAGAGCTATGGTGGGGTATTTTGCATTAAAATATGATTTGTTAAAAGATGGTTTATTCACATTTATTCAGAAATTACCACAAAACAGGTTAATTGATATAGTAAGAAAGGTATATGATGATACGGAAGATAATATTGAAGAATATACATCTAATTTGGAAAAAATGTTACCATATGAAGATGATACAACTCAATTATTAGATAACCAAAAACAATCATTTGGTGTTAGGAATAACAAAAAAGAATGGTATGCAAACTCATATTTCCATTTAGTAACTGAAACATTTTTTGGACCAAATGTATTTCTTTCAGAAAAAATATTTAAACCAATATCAAACTTACAACCATTTTTGGTATTTGGTGATTATTTAACATTGGCCGAATTAAGAAGATTGGGTTTTAAAACATTTGAACCATTTATAGATGAGAGTTATGATTTAGAAAAAGACCCCAAAAAACGAATGTTACTTTTAGAAAAAGAATTACTTAAATTAAAAAATATGTCAATTGAAGAATTACATAGTTGGTATTATTCTATAACTGATATATTATTATATAACCAAAAACATTTATATACATTTGAAGAATATGAATGTTTTGATGAAATTTTTCAAAAAATAAAAGCAGATTACATAAAACTAATATAAAATGGAATTTAAAGGAAAAAAGATTTTAGTTACGGGAGCAAATGGATTGGTAGGTTTGCCAGCAGTTAAAAAGTGTTTAGAAGAAGGTGCTGATAAAGTATATGCAGTAGACCTTAAATTTGGTGAAAATTTAGAATTTTTACAAAAACAATATCCACAAGGTAAATTAACATTGGTAAAAACGGATTTAACTTATTTATCACATTGTGAAGAATTATTTACAATGGATAAAATTGATATTGTATTACATATCGCAGGAGTTAAAGGTTCACCCGCTCGTTCTTCAACACAACCTGCGGATTATTTATTCCCAATGTTAATGTTCAATACAAATATGATTAAAGCATCATTTGATGCAAAGGTTGATTGGTTTGTATATCTTTCATCGGTCGGAGTTTATAAGCCAGCAGATGTAATGAATGAAGAGGATATTTGGTCACAAGAAGAAACTTGGGCATCAACACCATCTCGTTTAGATTGGCATCCAGGTTGGACAAAGAGAATGGGAGAACTTACATTGGATTCATTAAGAGTTCAGTATGGTTGGGATAATTGGACTGTAATTAGACCTTCAAATATCTACGGAACAAACGATAACTTTGCACAAGATGCAACCGTTATATCATCTAACATTTGGAAGTTATTCAATGTAGAAGGAGATGATATGGTTTGTTGGGGTGATGGTTCATCTAAAAGAGATTTTGTATTTGGTGATGATGTAGCACAAGCATCAATTGATGTGGTTAAGAAAGAAGTTAGAGATATTATTAACTTTGGATGTGCAGAGGCAGTATCAATCAAAGATACAATTGAAACCATTGTTGAATGTTATACTGAAATTACAGGTAAAACTAAAAACATAGTTTGGGATTCTACAAAAACAAACGGAGACCCTATTAGATGTTTGGGTTCTAAAAAACAAAAACAATACGGAATCTTACCACAAACTACATTAAAAGAGGGATTAACTAAATCAATTTTAGAATATAAAAGTAGATTATAATGAGAGTTTGGTCAACTGGATGTTCTTGGACATATGGGACTGGATTAAAATTACCATCCGAAGAAACATATGTTTCACATATTACAGAATATGTTTTCAATGATTGCCATGCTTCTTATTATAAATATTCGGATGCAGGACATTCAAATCAATACATTTTTAGAACTGCAATAGAAATTGCAGAAAAAATGAATAAAGAGGAAGATGTTTTATTAGTTCAATGGAGTTCACCGTTTAGACAAGAAATAGTAACAACAGATGGATTTGCATTTTATGCACCATTTGATTTTATTAGTACAAAATTTTTATATGGTAGACGAAACGAATTATATAATACATTAGGTCCAAAAGATATTGATAAGGATGAATATGCTAAAATACATGAACAACGATATAAAAATATAGTTACGGAATTTGGACAAAAATTTATGAATGAAACATATATGGAATTGATGTCATATAATATGCAAATTTCTTTATACCATTTATTAAAATCTATGGGTATAAAATCTTTACAATTTTATGGTTGGGAAGGGTGTAGAATTAAATCAAAAAATATTTGGAATATGATTCCAGAAAATGAAAATTTTTTAAAAGAATCATTTCAATCTGTTTTAAATAATAATGGGTTTTATTTATTTGGAAACGACCATCCTGATAAACAAATGCATAAATTATTTTCTGAATTTTTATTAAATAAATTAAAAACATTAAATTATATATGAAACATATAGTAGTATCAGGTTGTTCGTTTACCAACAATTTTAGAATTAACATCGGAGATGAAAGAAGATGGGAAAGAGACCCAATTGAAGATTGGACTTGGGCACATTGGTTACAACATAATTTAAAAGATACACATCAATTACATAATTACGGAACGGTAACAAACGATAATAAAACAATTGCTCGTTCTATTATTTACAAAGTATCAGATTTGTTAAAGCAAGGAGTTAAACCTGATGATATATCAGTAGTTGCACAATGGACAACTTTGACTAGAAATTCATTTTTTATTTCACCAGAAAAATATCAAGATAATAAAAATCCAGAATCAAGCTACACTAAGCATTATGATAGTTGGGCACATACTTGTGATTATTTAATAGGTGGTAAAGATAAATTTTCTGAATATTCTGAGGGGTATTTTCATTTAACAGGTGGGTTTAACGCAACTAGAAATCCTATAAATATAGACCCTGTTGTATTTGAATGGTTGGATAAAGTTATGACTTACGATGAAAGGTATTTTGAATGGTTTGAATATATTTTATTATTACTTAATTTTTTAGAAGTAAACGGAATTACAAAGATAAAGTTTTTTAACATGAATAACAACTTTTCTAAAAAATATTTAAAAGAAGGAAAAACTCCACCATACTACCATACACCATCTGATAAATCCGTATATGAATGTATAGTTACAAATAGAGATATATGTAATACTTGGGAACAAAAAGATTTAGAATTTGATAATTCTTATGTAAAAAGTTATGCTGATAAAATAGATTTTCACAAATATTTTTGGTTTTTTGAAGAAAATTTCGTATCTTTGTACGGAGGAATTATAGAATGGAGTATAAGAAACTTTAATTCTGAATTAGAGACCGATAATCTACCAAAAGTTCTATGGAGAGAAATGAATGGTATGAGTATTGACGAACAAAAAGCATATTTAGAAAGAAGTTGGTATGGGCACACATCATCCATATTAACCAATAAATTCGTAAATGATGTAGTATTGAAATGGGATATTTTTAATTAAACAAAATGAAAAAAACAGACAGAATTTTAGTTACTGGTGCAAGTGGTTTCATCGGTTCACATTTATTACGATTATTATATCAGAAAGGATATAGAAATCTTCGTGCAACATCGTATGTTAGAGGATTAAGAAAAGATTTTGAAGGAAGTGAAAGTATTCCTCATTACAAAGGTAATTTACAGGATGCTAAATTCTGTCAAGAAGTTTCAGAAGGAGTTGATGTAGTATTTCATTGTGCAGCAAACACATCAAATGCATTGGATACTAAATTCAATCCATTATTACACGTTACTCCAAATGTTGAAATGAATGTAAACCTAATGGAACAAAGTTGGAAAAACAAAGTTAAGAAATTCTTATTTATTTCTTCTAACACAGTTTATCCTGATATGTTAAATGAGTTTTGTACGGAAGATATAAATGTACACGCAACCCCATTAGTTCCTGTTTACAAAGCAGTGGGTGGTATGAAGAGATATGGTGAGCAACTTTGTGATTTCTTTTCAAATCAAATTCACGAACCAATGCAATGTTTGATTGTTAGACCTTCAAACGCATTTGGACCAAATGATAAATACGATTACGAAAAGTGTCACGTTACACCTGCAAACATCCGTAAGGTAGCAGATGGATTAAATCCTATTCCAGTTTGGGGTGATGGTACTGAGGTAAGAGATTTACTACACGTTGAAGATATGGCAGATGGATTCATCTTCGTAGCAGAAAACAACGATACATACAACATCTTTAATGTGTGTTATGGTGAGGGAGCAACTGTAAATGAAACACTTGCGTTGATTAAAGAATTGGATGGTAATACAAATCCAATTGAATATGTAAATAACAAAGCACCTATGATTCCAGTTAGATTGTTATCATCTAAAAAGATAAATGATTTAGGTTGGAAACCAAAAAGAGATTTAAGAGAAGCACTTAAAGAATCTTTGGAATGGTACAAAGAACATAAAAACGAATTTAACCCAAATTCAAAACCATAATGAGTACACCACAATTTTCTCCATATAAAGATGAACTAACAAAGGCAATGACATTTCTTGCTGAAAAAGAAGATACAATCTTTATTGGACAACAAATAGTTTATGCGGGAAACCCTATGAGTACAACTTTGGGGGAAGTTCCAAAAGAAAAAATGATTGAAGTACCTGTTATGGAAGAAACGCAAATGGGTATGAGTTTAGGATTGGCAATAATGGGTAAAACCGTTATTACCTTTTATCCTCGTTGGGATTTCTTAATATCAGCAACTAATCAGTTGGTAAATCATGCTGATAAGTTTGAGAATATGACAGGTAAAAAGGCAAATATAATCATTAGAGTTGGAGTTGGTAGTACAAATCCATTAGACCCAGGTATCCAACATAGAAACGATTATACACAAGAATTTAAATCTATCTTACAATTTACAAAAATTTGGGAATTAAAAAATCCAAATGATATTTATAAGATATACACAGATGCGTATAACGAAGGTGGTGTTCATATTATAGTAGAATGGCCTGAATTATACTACGAAAATTAATCATATGAAAAATTTACCTATTATCTCATTCTTTGTAAAATGGTATGAAGCATACAAAACAAAGAAAAAAATACAAAAAAAATTAGAAGAACTTAAAAAAAGAGACCCATTCGTTTATAAAAATTTCTAATCTGTCAAATTTAAGATATTTATATGTATGAATTTGAAAGAAGTAGATAAACCAGAAGTAAAAAACACCGTTGTAGTATATTCGGGTCGGTTTCAACCATTCCATAGTGGACATTATATCTCTTACTTAAAACTTGCTAGAAAGTTTGGTAAAGATAATGTCTACATTGGTACGTCTAATGATACCTCTGGTCCAAAATCTCCTTTTAACTTTAATGAGAAAGTAAAAATAATGACTAAAATGTTTGGTGTTCCATCAGACAAAATAGTTCAAGTTCGTAATCCATATGCTCCAAAAGAAATATTATCATCATTCGATGGTAAAACAACTCAATACATTGCAGCAGTTGGGGAGAAGGATGCAGATAGATTAAAAGGTAAATACTTTAAACCATATAAAGGTAAATCTGGATATGGTTATGAAGAAATTGGTTATGTATATCCCGTTCCTGCCGAAACAAACGCAATTAGTGGAACAGATGTTCGTAATTGGTTAGGAAACGGGGATGAAGAAGAAAAGAAAAAAGGATTTTTAAAAGCATATCCTAAATTTGATAAAGATATATTCAATATGATAACAGGTAAGTTAAATGAATCTGTAAACACAGAACCATCTTCTGCGTTGAGACCTGAACCACATCCAACGAGACATGATACAGAACATCCAGAAGATGAGAAAAAGGCATTTGATGGTAACAAAGCACCATATGACCCAATTGGAGAAATCATTAATGAATATATTACAAATGAAATGTTTGAGGAGTTTATCCAAAATTATTTAGGAGAAGCACCAAATGCAAACTTAGACCAGGATATATCATATACGGATACAAAGGGTAAACCTAAAAAAATAAAAGCAAGAAGTGCTTTAAGATTACCGAAAGACCACCCTGCTCATATTCAGGCAGCAAAATTGGTTGCAACGGATAAAACCGCAACAAAACCAAAAGCAGTAGATAAACCAAAGAATCAACCAAACAAAATTGTAGAACCTGGTAAAGCAGCAACACAAGCAGCAAAACCATCGGTTCCAGGTCAACCTGTCAAAAAAGACCAAACCCCACAAGGTAAAGCAGACAAAGTAGCAACATCTACCGATAAAGGGGGAGAAGAAACGGGTGGTACACCACAACAGGTAGACCCACAAAAATTAAAAGGTGCTGAATTAAAATCTAATGCTGAAAAGAAACAAGATAAAGAAAAAGGTTTCTTTGGTAAGTGGGGGGATAAATTTAAAGAAGAAGTTAAAGAAATTAACGATACCATTAAAAACTTTTTAGATGAAGATGAAGCTCATGCCGCAGAAGAAGGACATGACCCTCATTCTGAGACAAGAAAAGGTTGGAAAGAAAAAGCTACCGATTTCGTATCAAAAATGCCTGCAAATATAGCAAAACATTTGTTAAAAGTTGCAAAAGATAAAGTTCATCAAGTAAAGAATACAAGTAGAGGTATCCAATCACTTGCAGTTTCTTTATCACAAGGTAAGGGATTGAAGTTGGGATACTTTAAAGATAGAGATGGACAGTGGAAACATAGTGATAGAGAAGCCGAAAGACAGAAGAAAGCAATGAAATCTACTGCTTATGATATAGCAATAACTGCGGCAGCGGTTGTAGGAGCAGGAGCATTTGCGGCAGGTAAAACGGCGTTTTTAGCAGGTAAAGGATTAAGTGGTATAGCAAGTTCGGCAGCTCATGGTGGTATAGAAACAATAGCACATGGTGCAGGAGCTTTTTTAAATCATATGGCAGTTGATTTTGGAAAACATTGTTGGAAAGAATCGATTTTTATGGCAGCTGGTGCAGGGCATGGTGAAGCAGCTAAATTGGCTATGGGAGCTGGTCTTGTAGGTGAAAGTATTTACAAAAATTTCATAAACGAAGAAGAAGAGACGAAGCAGAATGCAATGGCATATGGTGAAATGTTGAAGCAAACTTTGGAAAGAATGAATTCATTTGAACCATCTCCAAAACAATATTTGGATATGTTGAAATCATATGCTGCAACAAAACAAAAAGGTAATTTGGATAAAATGATAGGTTCAGTAAATGAGAACCTTTCCGATTCTAAAAAATCAAACATTCAAAAATTTGTAGAATACGGAACTAAACGATTAAAATTAAAAGAACAACCAAAAATCTCATTCATTGGGGGAGAAGAATATGCACATGCACAATCTTCATTAGGTGGATACAATCCTCAAACAAAAGAAATATATGTTGCAGTTGAAGGAAGATTGACAGCAGATATTTTAAGAACTCTTGCACATGAAATGGTTCATAGAAAGCAAGATGAGTTGGGATTAGTTGGAGACCCTATAAAAGCAGGAGCAGATGGTTCACCAGTTGAAAATCAAGCACATGCCGTAGCAGGTATTCTTATGAGAGAGTATGGTAGATTGAATAAAGAAATCTACACAGAAGTTAGTAATGTAGGAACTGCAAATACGGCAGATGTTCCAGATGGTGCTTTTATAAAGAAAGGTAAGAAAAGAACATTGGATGCTGATAAAGGAGAAGCATGGTATTCAAACGGTGGATATACTCAAACGGAATTTCCAAAAGCAGATGCTATATTTGGAGATGAAGATGCGGAAGAAAGAACTATAAAATATACTATAAAAAACTTACCAGATGTTGAATATGTTGAAACAGATTTCTTTAAAGAAGACATCAATATAGATGTTGATAAAGGTGATACTGTTTTAATGGGTAAGTTCAAAAACAAAAAAACTACTGTTAAAGATATTGGAACTGATGACCACGGAATGCCAACAATCAACGGAAAAAAGGCAACTACATTCAGAATACCAAGAGGTGAAAGTGTATCTGAGGTAACAACCAACGATTGGCACTTTAAAGCAATTATGAAATTGTATGATAAATCTGGTTCATATGGTAAAAAGAAAATTGCAGCAGCAGTTTGTTCAGACCCTAATGCAAGTAGAAGAGATATTGTAGTTCAGCTGAGAGATACTGATTACGAAGAAGTAACTGCTATTACAGATAAATTACGATTATCAGAATATATCGAAAAAAAAAAATTAAGTGAAAAGCTAACACATTCTAATTTAGATAGTGTTGAAAAATATGCAGATAGAGAACTAGACCCTGCTGATATTGAATTTAGTAATCATTTTTTTGATAGAGTAAATGATACTCGTAATGGTAAAGAAATATCAGAACCAGAATTGACTGGTTTCTTTAAAAGATTAACACGACACAAAAAACAATTTTTAGATTTTTTAGATAAGTACAATCAAATTGTAGTTAAAGACGATAGAAGTAATATCAACATCCCATTTGTAAAAATGGCAAATAAAGTTATTGCTAAAACCGTAATGAGAAAAGGTGATTTTCAAACATCATCTCCTACAATTGTAAATGAAATTACACAAGGTTTGTATGCAGGAACTCTTAAAATTGGTGGTAAGCCAGTTGAGATTGAAGTTGAATTGTTAGGAGCTGATAATAAAACAAAAGAGTTTTTAACAAAGATAATTCACATAGATAAACAATACCAAAGTAAATTACCGATTGGTTCTACATTCAGAATACCAGCAAGAATATTCAGATTACCTGGTGGTGGTTGGCACAAAATCAAATCATCTGCGTTTGGTGAAGCAGTAACATCAAAAAATCATAAAGCAGATACAACTGCTGATAAACAGTTTACACAACACCATAAATCATCAATGTATGCGCCAGATTACGGTTATCCTGCGGAATTTGATACTTACGATTTTGATGATAATGTTGGAAAAAAGAAACCAGGATTTCAAACGGACACAAAAGATAAAGAAGATAGAGGATACGAACCTGTAAAGGAAGAAACTGCACCTGAAATCATAAAAGATTTAGATAAGGTAAGACATGATTTAATTAAAAAAGTAGATGTTTTAATTGCTAAAAAGAAAAAACTTTACTCTAATGTTGATATTGAATCACCAATGAGTGCAGAAGAAAAACAATTGGATAAAGATATACAATCTATATTTTCACAAATTCAACAGATAATCCTTAAAAAAAGAAGTTTAAAAGAATCTTTAAAAGAAGGCGTTCAATGGGAAGCGGATGTGTTTACTCGTTGTATGCAAGGTCATTTACCACTTTCACTTAATATAGTAAAAAAATTAGTAGACCCAATAGTTACAAAATCATTGCATGTAACGGATATTGCAAATTTACCAAAAGTAGCAGCATTACAAGGAACTAAAAAATCAATTTCTACATTTAATAAAACTACTAAATGGGGAAAAATTGCGCAAGGTAAAGGATTATGGACGGAAGGTGGTGTAATTGTATCATTATCAGGTGTTGTATTGGCACAAAGTATAATGGACTTGTGGACTAGACCTGATAAGCAAGGTAGAAGATGGGTAGAGCCAGGAACCGTTATACATGATTTAGGTAGAGAAACTAATGCAATTTTTAATTTTGCACCACATTTAGAACCATTTAAGAAAAGATGGTTAAATTTACAAAGATATGAAACGACAGAAGAGAAAATTGAATTTACACCCGAGGAAAAAAATAAATTCATAAGAGATTATTTTGAAGCAGCGGAAAAATTCATGTTGAGTAAGAAACAACAATTTCAAGACCAATATTTAAATTCTAACAAATTATATTATGATGTTGATTGGAATGAAGTAGTTCTTACAAATATTAAAATTGAAAATATTTTAGTTATCCCATCTATTGCAAAAACCAAAACAAAACCTGGAAAATGGGAATGGGATACAACAACTGATGTAGATGCACAAAAAGAAATAGATAAAATAAAACAAAAATACAGAAATGTAGAGGTTGCAAAAAATGAAGCTGATATTGAAAACTTTATTAACACCAATGGTGGCGAGGTAATACGTGAAAATATAAATAAAACCAAATTTGTATTATCAGAAGGTGGTGCATATGGACACATGTCTCACCCGTTTGATGATATGAAATTAACTTTTGGTGATTTAAAAAATATTATTAGAGGAGCACTTACTGGCAATTTAGAATTGACAAGAGAAAAAACTGATGGACAGGCATTGGCAATCAGTTGGAAAAACGGTAGATTAATAGCAGCAAGAAACAAAGGACATTTACAAAACGCAGGAGCAAATGCTATGGGTATTGAAGATGTTGCATCAAAGTTTGCAGGTAGAGGTGGTTTAACCGATGCTTACAACTTTGCTATGAAAGATTTATCAGCAGCAATTAGTGGTTTGACGGAAGCACAGAGAACGAAGATATTTAATGAAGGTAAGTGTTTTATGAACTTGGAAGTTATCTGGCCTACATCGGTAAATGTGATACCTTACGGACAACCCTTATTAGTATTCCACAACACAACTTGCTACGATGAGAGTGGTAAAGCAATTGGTGCAGACCAATCGGCAGCTACTAAATTGGCAGGAATGATTAAGCAGGTAAATGCAGATATTCAATCTAAATATACAATTCAAGGACCTCCGGTAACAAATTTACCTAAAACAGAAGAGTTGAGTTCTAAACAAAATAAGTATATAACTCAATTACAAAGATTACAACACACTTTCCAATTATCGGATAGAGCAGGAGTTGCAGAATATCATCAGGCTTGGTGGGAAGATTTCATAAATAAGAGTGGTGTTAAACTACAAAAGTTAGAAAAAGAAGCTCTTATTAGAAGATGGGCATTTGGAGATAAAGGTTTCCGCTTAAATACTATTTCTGATAAAGAAGCACAAGAGTGGGCAATAAAAAATGATAAAGTAAATGTAGCATCTCAACAAAAAGAAAATATCAGACCATTTGAGGAGATATTTTTAGGAGTAGGTGCAGATGTTCTTTCATTTATGAGTTCGGTTCTTACTGTAAATCCTGAAACGGCAATTCGTAATATGGGAGATAGATTGGAAGCAACTGCTGAAAAAGTAAGAGGTAGTGGTGATGTATCTAAAATTGCTAAATTAGAAATGGAATTGACTAGATTAGCTAGTATTGGTGGTAAGGATAAAATAGTTCCAAATGAAGGTATTGTATTTGTTTACAAAGGAAACACTTACAAACTTACAGGAACATTTGCACCACTAAATCAAATTTTAGGTATATTTTACGAATAAAATTTAATATATATAAATATATAAAAGGTTACTAACAAAAATAGATTATGGCAAAAAGAAAAAGTTTTGAAGAAACAAATAAGTTTATCCATCCAACCCGTAAAAAAATTATAGATACGGTATTTGGTAGAGATGATAATAATCAAAAAACTTTTGGTTACGAAAAACAAAGTGAAAAAAAGAGAGAAGTTGGTGAAAGATGGGTAGATGCCGAAGGTAAAGAGTGGGAGCAAAAGGAGGGGTATAAAACCAATGTTACCAAAATGGATGAAGTTAGAGCTTACTTACAGAAAATAAGTAAATGTTCTGATGAAGAATGTAAAACTATAAAATATAGTAGTGCTGATAAAAAGTTAATTGTTAAAACGGGTTTATGTGCAACTTGTTTGGCAAAGCAGGAAAGTGTTTTAAGAGCAGATGGAACTTGGCCTTTTTATGAGGATTACAAAATGACATTGAATAAATTAGGTTATGTTAGAGATTTGAAAGCTCAATTTGAGGAAGCATTAAGTGGTATCAATACTCAATTACAAATGGTAAATGAGGATGGTTCACTTTCTAATTGGCAATGGGATGTTGATATTGAGGAAGTAAAACAAAATCTACGAAATGATATTGATGGTGCTTACAACGCAATTGAAGAGTTGTTAGAACGCAGAATAGCATTAGAAGATAAGTTACGAGAGTTACATCACCCAGAACTTATAAAAAATTAAAACTATGATGAAGTTATTTAGCTTTCAGAACATTATTATTATCGCATTAGTATCGTTTGTATTATATAAACAATGTAGTGTTGAAGATAAAGAAATCAAAACTATAAAAGTTGATGGTAAAAATTATGAATTGCTAAAACATCAAGTAGAAACTCTTACAGTTGTAAAACCTACTGTAAAATACTTAAAAGGTGATGAGATTTATCACGAAACAGTTGTAGAGAAAAATGTAGAAGTGCCAGTTTATATAAAAGCAGATACGGAGAGAATTTTAAAAGATTATCACTCAAAAGTTTTATACAAAGATAGATTGGTATTGAATGATGGATTGGGTGTAATTGATTTAGTTGATACTATATCCAAAAATAAAATCATCGGTAGAAAATGGAATGCTCAAATAAATGAGAGAACCATTACCGATACAAAAATTGTAAAAGAACTTCCAAAAAACCAAGTTTATATTGGGGCACAAGGTGTGATGGGTAATTCTACTGTAATGGTTGGACCTCAAATAACTTTTAAAACAAAGAAAGATAATTTATATGGTGTAAATTTCTTTTTAGATGCAAATGGTAACAAATATTACGGTGCATCTATTGGTTGGAAGATTAGATTGAAAAAATAATATGGCAGTTCAAGGACAACCAAAAAAGAGTCTGAAAGAGATAATATCAGACGAATATCGTAAATGTAGTTTAGACCCCATTTACTTTATGAAAAAGTATTGCGTTATCCAACACCCAACTAGGGGTAAAATACCATTTCACTTATATCCATTTCAGGAAAACTGTTTAACAGATTTTAAACAAGACCGTTTTAACATCATCCTTAAATCTCGTCAGTTAGGTTTATCAACTCTATCTGCGGGATTTATTCTTTGGAAGATGTTATTTAATCAAGACTTTAATGCATTGGTTATTGCAACCAAAGTAACGGTTGCAAAGAACTTGGTTGAAAAGGTTAGAGTAATGCACGATTTATTACCGGTTTGGTTGAGAGATGGTGGTAACTCTTCTGTTGAAGATAACAAACTATCACTTAAATTAAAGAACGGTTCTCAGGTTAAAGCAATCGCATCTTCACCTGATGCAGGTCGTTCGGAAGCCTTATCACTATTGGTTGTGGATGAGGCAGCATTTATTAGAGATATTGATGAGATTTGGTTATCGGCACAATCAACTCTATCAACCGGTGGTTCGGCAATCGTATTATCTACACCAAACGGTATTGGTAACTGGTTTCACAAAATGTGGGTAGAGGGAGAAAGTGGAACAAACGGTTTCAATTGTATCAATCTCCATTGGACAGTTCACCCGGAAAGAAATCAAGCTTGGAGAGATGAACAAACTCGTATTTTGGGAGCAAAAGGTGCAGCACAAGAATGTGATTGTGACTTCGTTGGTTCAGGTGCTACGGTAATCGAACCCGAACTATTGACTTGGTATAAAAACACTTATGTTATGGAGCCAGTTGAGAAAGCAGGGTTTGATAGAAACCTATGGAAATGGGAATATCCAAATTACAACAAACAATATATGGTTGTAGCTGACGTTGCCCGTGGAGATGGAGCCGATTATTCAACTGCACAAGTTTTAGATATAGAGGATTGTTCGCAAGTTGCCGAATATAGAGGTAAAATTGACACAAAAGATTTTGGAAATTTTCTAACTGCATTGGCAACTGAATATAATAATGCACTTTTAGTAGTAGAAAACTCAAACATAGGTTGGGCATGTATTCAACAGATTATAGATAGGGGATACCAAAATCTATTCTATATGAGTAATGACCTAAAATATATAGATGTTGAAAGACAGATGAGTAACAAATATTACAGAGATGAAAAGCAAATGGTTGCCGGATTCTCAACTACATCTAAAACTCGTCCTCTAATCATTTCAGCATTGGATACATATATGAATGATAGAGATATTCTTATTCGTAGTAGTAGATTGATAGATGAATTATTCACGTTTATTTGGAGTGGTGGTAGAGCAGAAGCAATGAAAGGATACAATGATGACTTAGTAATGGCATTGGGTATTGGATTGTGGGTTCGTAATACTGCTCTTCGTTTAAGACAAGAAGGAATAGATTTAACTAAAAATATGTTGAATTCCACAACGGTAAATCATTATCAGGGTGTGATTTCAACTGGTTATTTAAAACAAAACCCATACGAAATGGAAGTGGGTAGAGGAGAGACTGAAAATTTAACTTGGTTACTTCGGTAATTTTTATATATTTATAGGTTGGATATAACATATTTTTAAAATGGATTTAACTAAAATACTCAAAGAATTAGAAAACCCTTGTTGGAAAGGGTATGAGATGGTTGGAATGAAAGAAAAGGACGGTAGAGAAGTCCCTAACTGTGTTCCAGTATCAGAAGATAAAGGACCTTGTTGGAAAGGTTATCAGCAAGTTGGTATGAAAGAGAAAGATGGTAGACAAGTTCCAAATTGTGTACCTGTAAGTGAAGACATCAATTCGGATGATGATGTAAACTATGGTTTAGTTGAACCAGAAGAATATGATGTTGAAGATGAGGATATGGCAGATTTCATTTCATTTATGAGAGGATATGACAAAAACTTAAATGAAGGATGTCAATGTTTAAGAGAAGCTGAATATCAAGGTAGACAAGTTCAATTGGGTAAACCAATGGCAGGTGATGTTAAGAAATTTAAAGTATATGTTAAAAATCCAGCTGGTAATGTTGTAAAAGTAAACTTTGGTCAAAAAGGAGTTAAAATTAAAAAGAACAATCCAGATAGAAGAAGAAGTTTTAGAGCAAGACACAATTGTGACCAACCAGGTCCGAGACATAAGGCAAGATATTGGTCTTGCAGAAAGTGGTAATAATATTTGGAAATTACAAAAAAAATTATTATCTTTATAGATACTTTACAAATTAAAAATGGCAGATAAATCAGTATTTAGTAGATTACAGAAACTCTTTTCAACTAACACAATTGTTAGACAGACACCGAATGGAGTTAAGGTAATTGATACAGACGAGTACCAAAATATGACGACCAATCTTATTGACCGTTATATGAAATTAAAGGTTACAAATTACGGTTCAGGTCAAATTGAATCTTCTATGGCATATGCGCAAGTTCGTATTGACCTATTTAGAGATTACGATTCAATGGATATGGACCCTGTTTTGGCATCTGCATTAGATGTTTATGCCGATGAGTGTACTGCTAGAAACGAAATGGGTAATGTATTAAAGATACATCACGAAGATGATAATATCAAACAAATATTAGAAAATCTTTTCTATGATATTTTAAATGTTGAATTTAATCTTTGGCCTTGGACAAGAAACTTAGTTAAATACGGTGATTTCTTTTTACAATTAGAAATGGCTGATAAATTGGGTATTATAAATGTATTACCACTATCTACTTACGAAATGAGTAGAGTAGAAGGTTTTGATGCAGAAAATCCACAGAGAGTTAAATTTATCTATGCACCCTATATGAATCCATATGGTGGAGCATTAAGTTCTCCTAAAAAAGAATTTGAAAACTATGAAATTGCTCACTTTCGTTTAAATTCCGATTCAAACTTCTTACCTTACGGAAAATCTATGATTGAAGGAGCTAGAAGAGTTTGGAAACAATTGATGTTAATGGAGGATGCTATGTTGATTCACAGAGTGATGAGAGCACCTGAAAAAAGAATCTTTAAAGTAGATGTTGGTAATATCCCACCAAATGAAGTGGATAACTACATGCAGAAGATTATAAATGCATCAAAGAAAGTTCCATTTATTGATGATAAAACCGGTGAGTATAACTTAAAATACAATATCCAAAACCTTATTGAAGATTACTATATGCCAGTTCGTGGTAGTGATAATGGTACATCTATCGATACATTAAAAGGTTTAGAATATAATATGATTGATGACCTTAACTACTTAAAAGGTAAGTTAATGGCAGCATTGAAAATTCCAAAAGCATATTTAGGATACGAAGAAGATACAAACGGTAAGGCAACCCTTGCTGCTATGGATATTCGTTTTGCTAAAACTATTGAGAGAATTCAAAGAGTAATCATTTCAGAATTGACTAAAATTGCAATTGTTCACTTATATGCACAAGGTATAGAGGATGAAAGATTAACAAATTTCTCATTAGAATTAACTATCCCATCTAAAATTTATGAGCAAGAGCAAGTAGAATTATATAACTCAAAGGTTGCTTTAATCCAACAAATGCAAACTACAAAGATGTTCTCCAAAGAATGGATGTATGAGGCAGTAATGAAGATGGCAAAGGATGAGCAAGATACAATGACATTACAAGTGTTAGAGGATACTAAACAAATGTTCCGTTTAACATCAATTGAAACACAAGGAACAGACCCTGCTAAACCAACTGGTGTTGAGGGTGGTCCAACAAATGTAGAGGAAGAAATAGAAAGAATAAATGCAGAATTGGAAGAAGACGGTAAAGTTGGAAGACCAAAAGACCCTGTTAGATATGGACACGATGACCACCCAGAGGGTAGAGACCCATTGGGAATAAAAACTCTTAAACAAAAAGAAGACTCTGTTGGATATAAACCTAGAAAAAATTCTTATTTAGAAATATTTAAGGATATGAACGGAAATAAAAAAACTATTTTAACAGAAGATTTAACAAAAGAGTAATAAACGAATATAATAATATATTTATATCTGACAAATTGTAAAAATTGATGAAAAAAATTAAACATTCTAAATTTAAGAATACTGGATTTATATTTGAATTATTAGTAAGACAAATTACATCTGAAATTATGTCTTCTAATAAATCGGTAGCAGAAACAATTTTAAAAGAACATTTTAATTCAAAAAAGGAATTATCCAAAGAATTAAAATTATATCAGTATTTGATAAATGAGAAATATAATTCCGAAACAAAAGCTGAAAAGTTTATTGATACGATATTAGAAGCAAGAAAAAGATTAGACGAGAAAAAACTTACAAAAGAAAAGTATAATCTTATTAAAGAGATTAAAGAAACTTATAATATAGATGAGTTCATTAAATCTCCAATTTCAAATTACAAAACACTTGCATCTATCTATAAGGTATTTGAAGTGGCAACAATAGATGAGCAATTTGACCCAACGGATATTGTTTCATCTCGTTTCACAATCGCAGAAAACATAATTAGTTCTTCTATTCAAAACAAAGATGCAAAAATCAAAAATGCAGTTTTAGAAGAATACAGAAAACAAGATGAAGATTTGAGAGCAATCTCTTACAAAATCTTAGTAGAAAGTTTCAATTCAAAGTATAAGAATTTAACAACAGAACAGAAAACTTTGTTAAAAGAGTATATCAACAATATCAACAACACAGGTAAATTAAACGATTATGTTGGTAACGAGGTAACTAAATTAGTTGCAAATCTAAAAGAAGTTGGTAGTAAATTAACAGATAAGGTAACAAGAATTAAATTGGCAGAAACAATTGCTAATGTAAAGAAAATCAAATCTGTTAAAAAAATCAAAGAAGAACACTTATCGGCAATGATGATGACTTATGAATTGTTGGGTGAGTTAAAAAATACTTTAAAATAAATAAAAATGGTAAATTATAGAGCATTTAACGCAAAATTGGTAAACTCTGGTTCATCTGCATTAGTAGATAGAGCTTGGGGTGTATTGCCTGTTAGTGGTGTAACTGGTACAATTACATTGGAAGGATTTGGTACAGGTAGTACGGTTCATCCTACAATTGCATTGGAACATTTGACAGCAGGACAACCGTTCCCTTGCCACGTTAGAAGTATAGCAGTAACCAATGGTGGTTCTGTTTATGTATTAGCTTAAACTAATTAGAAATGCCAGCACAATCAAAAGCACAACAAAGATTTATGGGAATGGTCCATGCTGCTCAAAAGGGTGATATGAAAAACCCATCTCCGGAAGTTGAGAAAGCAGCGGATTCAATGTCCGATAAAGATGCTAAGGATTTTGCATCAACAAAGCATGATGGTTTACCTGAAAAAATAAAAGAATTTATCATTAGAGAGGCAAGAGGTCTTAAAACTATCCATAAAGAGTATGGTGATGTTGTAGACCAAATTCAAAAACATTTAGAATTATACAAACAATCAAAAGGAACTCCTGCTGAAAAACAACATATCCAACATCTTAAACAATTAAACGATAAGAAAAAGGAATTATCAGCAGAATTAGACCAAAAGATTAGTGGTATTTATAAGGATGCTGAATTGAAAGTTGATGAGATGAATACATCGGCAGCAGCAGGGCCTTATAATACTCCATTTGCATTTAGTGGTAAAGATAGTGAGGAGAAGAAAGGAAAGAAGCAAGCAGATTTAACTGGATATACAGTTGTTAAGGAATCTAAAACTAAAAAGAAGAAATAATCATATTTATATAATATATAAGATTCTATAACAATGAAATTAAATCAATTAAGAGAATTCGTTAAGCAAGTTGTAAGAGAGGAGCAAGACTACCAACAACTTTTCAAACATATGTTAGACAAATATGGTAAATCTATTGCAGATATGTCTGATGATGAGAAAAAGAAATTCTTTAATGCAGTAGATACGGCATACAAAGCAAAATCAGAAGGTAGATTAAAAGAATATAAAGTAGTTAAAGAAGGATATACTGTTAGAGGTGATAATCCATCCCAATTTGTTCAAGGTGCTTATGCAGTTTTATCGGCATATTTAAGAGATGAAGATTTAGGTTCAAAAGAGGAAAAAATGTTAAAAGATGTAATTTCTAATTTAGAATATCTTGCTAAATATTTTCATTCTAAAAGAAACGAATCTGTAAAAGAAGCAGAACTAACTGCGGGACAAAAGAAATTAGATGTGGATGGTGATGGTGAGATTGAGGGTTCAGATTTAGCAGATTTAAGAGCTGGTAAAAAAGCAGATGAATCTATAAATGAAGAAGATATTAATTGGGGTGCAACTGAAAACGCAATCATTAACTTTCTAAAAGCAAATACAAAAATTTTAGATAAAAGAGTTAAAGATAGAGATACTGATGGTGTTAAAAAAGGATTACAATCAATTATTGATGGTTTAACTAATGCACAGAGAAGTTTAAAATTAAAATAATGAACAAAGGATTACTAATAGAAACTCACTTGTTTGAAGCCAAAATGGTAGAGCAAGATAATGGAACTTACTTAGTTAAAGGTGTTCTACAACGAGCAGGTGCTCCTAACCAAAATCATAGAAGATACCCAAAGCAAATCTTAGAAAGAGAGTGTAAGAAATACGAACAACTTATTAAAGAAAGAAGAGCATTAGGTGAATTAGACCATCCAGATTCTCCAATCATTAACTTAAAGAATGTATCACACAACATTAGAGAAATCTATTGGGAAGGTGATGATGTATGTGGTGTAGTAGAAATTCTTTCAACTCCATCAGGAAACATTTTAAGAGAATTATTAAAAAACAATATCCGTTTAGGTATTTCATCAAGAGGTTTAGGTTCAGTAAAAGAATTAAACGATGGAACTTTAATGGTTCAGGAAGATTTTGAATTGGTAGGTTGGGATTTCGTATCTAACCCATCAACACATGGAGCATTTATGGCTCCGATGAACGAATCAAAACAATGGGCAAAGATTGCAGAAGAATGTGGAAAGTTCTGCAAAGCACAAGATTTAATGAGAGAAATTATCATAGAATTAAACTAACAAATATGAAATTAGTAGACTTAGTACCTGGCAAACCTATCAACGAAAAGAAAGCAGTTAAAGAATCATTAGAAGATTTAGATACAACTTTACCACAAGCAGTAGATAGATATTTGGAAAAAATGGTATCTCAAATTAAGGGAATGAACCTTAATCGTAAAAAAGAAATGCTTGTATTGGCAAAAGTAATCGATTCTATGGGAATTGATAAACAAGAAATGATGCGATACATCCAGCAAATTAAGAAAAACGATATATTAAAAAAATAAGATGATACGTTTAAAAGATTTACTTAAAGAATCAGACGAGTTACAACAACTCCCAACTGAATTAAAAAGACACTTCTTAGAAATCATTTCTACCTATGGACAACATAGAGAAGGAATGGCAAGAAAATCTGATATTAGACAAGTTGCTGAAACTTTGGGTGGTATTGCAGATGCGGCACAAGAATATACTTTGAGAGAAGGTGGTGATTGGTTCGATAGAGTTACGATTAAACGTAATATGGGTGAATTAAAGAAATTACAAGCTGCATTTGAAAAAGAAGCAATTGAAGCAAAAGCACAAGAACAAAGATTAGAATCTCTATATGAAGATATGGGGCATGTTTTAGGAAGATATTTTGAAATTGCAGATGTATCCGAAGATGTTATGAAAAGCAGATTGGGATTGAGAGAATGTAAAGAATGTAAAACGATTAAATAATGGAAGAATTAGCATCATTATTATTACAAAGTAGAACACAAGCTCACTCATTTCATTGGGGAGTTAAAGGAATTGGCTCACATTCGGCACACGTTGCATTAGGTGAGTATTATGAAGCAATTGGTGGATTAGTAGATGATTTAGTCGAAGCATACCAAGGTAAAGAAGGTTTGATTCAAATTTCAGGAATCGGAACTTTGGATAAAAATAATGATATTAAAAACATTATTAAATATTTCGAAACCTTATGCAATTTAGTTGCAAAATTAAGAACAAATCCTAAATTGCAAGATAGTTGGATACAGAATGATATTGATACTGTTGTATCTTTATTATATAAAACTAAATATAAATTGGTTAATCATCAATAAAAATACAAAAAAATATTAAGAATCCCAAAGAAATTTGGGATTTTTTTTTAGTTTTCTAAAAAATACTATACTTATTATCAAAATATCCCGTCTCATATGGGATTAAATAGTATTGTTGATTAATGAATACCCTTCTCTATAAGGCGTGACCGAACAATCATCATAATATCATTGGAGTTGAATTCAATAACTTCACAAGTAAATCAAAAAAATTAAATGGCAAATTCAAAATTGTTAAAAGAAGCAATCGCGGATGCAAAAGCTGTAAAAGAAACTGCATTAGCAAACGCAAAATTGGCACTTGAAGAAGCATTTACTCCACGTTTACAATCTATCTTATCACAAAAGATGAGACAAGAGGCTGAAATGGAAGATGATGCAGAACAAGTGGATGAGGAATTAGATTCAGATGGAATCGGTTCAAAAGTTGAAGGTGGATACGCTGAAACTCCTGGTGCAACTCCTAACTATGATGCAGATACTGATTTATCAGTAGGTGTAACAAAGGATAGTGGTAAACCAGAGCAAGCTGGAACTGACTATACTAAGGTAGCAGACATCAATGAAGAAGAAGATGCAGCATTCGGAGACGAAAAAGATGCAGAAATCGCTGAATTGAAAGCTAGATTAGCAGAATTAGAAGGTGAAGGTGGAGAAGAAGAAAATCCATTCGGTGGTGAAGAAGAAAATCCTTTCGGAGAAGAAGAAGACCCATTTGCAGCATCAGCTGATGCACCAGAAGCAGGTGAGGAAGAATCAGAAGATGATATGGATTTAGAAGCTATCATCAGAGAATTAGAAGCTCAATTAGGTGATGAAGAGCAAGTTGATGAAGAAGAAGGTGAAGAAGAAGAAATGTATGAAGATGCATATTCAGATGGTTCACAAGCTGGAACTGACAAAGCAGAAGACCCTAAATTAGTAAAGGTTGAGCAAGCAGAAGAAGATGATAAGGAAACTATTGATTTAGAAGAAATTTTGAGAGAAATGGAAGCTGATTTAGTTGGTGGTGAAGAAGAAAAGAAAGATGATGCAACTGTTGCTGAATTAAACGAAGCATACAGAACAATCAAATCTCTTCAAAAAACTATCAATGAGGTGAACTTATTAAACGCAAAGTTATTATTTGCAAACAAATTATTCAGAGCTCATAACATGACTAACGAACAGAAAGTTAAAGTTATCGAAACTTTGGATAGAACAAATTCAGTTAGAGAAGTGAAATTGGTTTACTCTACATTAGCAGAGAATTTCAAATATTCAACATCTAACAAATCTACTAAAAAATCAATCTCAGAAGGAATTGCTAGCAAAGTAACAAAATCTACAAAGCCAGCAGTAGCTAAGCAAGTAATTGCTGAATCAGCAGATTTCTCAGACAGATTTAAGAAATTAGCGGGTATTATTAAATAATTAATTAACAAAAAAACAAAGATTCATAAAATGGACTTAAAAAAATTAATGAGTGGTGCTAACCCTCAATCAGTAATGCTTGAACAAACTCGTGGTTTGAAAGCAAAATGGGAAAAAACAGGATTGTTAGAGAACGCGGGTTCTGAGACAACTAAGCATGGTATGGCAGTAATGTTAGAAAACCAAGCTAAGCAATTGTTAGACGAGGCAACTCGTACAGGTACATCAGCAGGTTCGGAAGAATGGGCAGGTGTTGCTTTACCTTTGGTACGTCGTATCTTCGGTTCTATCGCAGCGAAAGAATTCGTTTCGGTTCAACCAATGAACTTACCATCAGGTCTTATTTTCTATATGGATTTCAAATATGGTTCAAACCCAGCTGGAAATCCAAACTTCACAGGTTCATCTTTATTTGGTGATGGTGGAACTTTCGGTAAAGATTCTCAATCTCCGGCAGGTAACAAATTAGGTTCTACACAAGCTACTACTGGTGGTTTATACGGAGCTGGTCGTTTCGGATACACAATCAACAACTCAACTTCTGCTTCAACTGCAACTGTTGCATCTGCTTCATTAGCTGATATTGATTGGAACTTATCTGATGCTACTGTTTCTGCTTCATACGCAGCAAACACTTTGAAGAAAGTAACTATCGCATTACCGGCAGATGCTGACCAACAAGGAATTAGAGCATTTGAATTGGCATTATTGTCAGGTTCATCTACTTTCTTCCCTCAATACACTACTAAGAACGGTAACAACATTGAATTCGTTGCAACTGTAACTGGTACTGGTTCAGCAGGTGGAAACGGTGGAACTTTATACTACCATGTACAACCAACTGACGTATCTCGTGGAGATTTCGAAGATAGAGGAAACGATTTAGCGATTCCAGAAATCGAATTAGAATTGAAATCAGAGCCAATCGTTGCTAAGACTCGTAAGTTAAAAGCAATCTGGACTCCTGAATTGGCACAAGACTTAAATGCATACCACTCAGTAGATGCAGAAGCTGAATTAACTCAAATGTTATCTGAGTATATCTCATTAGAGATTGACTTAGAAATCTTAGAGATGTTGCAGCAAAACGCATTCTCTTCTGAATATTGGTCAGCAAGAGTTGGATATGAGTGGAACGGAAACGGCTTCTCAATCGATTCGGATGCAGCAGCAGCTTCTGCATACCAAAAGAACACTTGGTTCCAGACTTTGGGAATCAAATTACAGAAAATCTCTAACAAGATTCACCAATTGACTATGAGAGGTGGAGCAAACTTCGTTGTTGTTTCTCCTAACGTAGCTACAATCTTAGAATCAATGAACGGATTCTCTGCAAACCCTGGTAAAGATGCTTTAACTTTCGCAGCAGGTGTAACTAACATCGGACAAATCTCTAACAGATACGATGTTTACAAAAACCCTTACATGACTGAGAATGTTATCTTATTAGGTTTCAAAGGTTCTAACTTCTTCGAGACAGGTGCGGTTTACGCTCCATATGTACCGTTGATTATGACTCCATTAGTGTACGACCCAACTAACTTTACTCCGCGTAGAGGTGTTATGACTCGTTACGCTAAGAAAATCGTTAGACCAGAATTCTACGGTAAGATTTTAGTAGACGGTTTAGAGACTCTTTAATATTTAGAGTTTTTGAATAAAAATTAGAGGGAGCAGTAATGTTCCCTCTTTTTTTTATATTTATATCTGTAATTAATTAATAACCAAAAAACACAAAACAAAATGGCATACCCAGAACAACAATATACAGTAACCGGAAACGGACCTTCAATTTTAGCATCGGATGCGGAATTAGCATCATTAAGTGGAAGTATTGCAACTAAATTAGCAAATACAGGATTTGTACACGTAACAGGTTCGGCATCGGCAGGTTGGAACGATGCATCTGCATCTGCGGCAGGAGTAGCAGTTGGTGGAATGTATCATTCACAAGGAGCAGTTAAAGTTAGATTAGTATAATGGCATACCCAGAACCACAGTACAATAATTTTCAAAAAGCAAAAACTTTATCTAATTATTCATTGGATAATGCTGACAGAATATTATCTGCACAAGAAGATGGTAGACAAGGTTATGTATTACTTTCGGATTTAGTATCTTATGTAAATTTAAGAACTGCTGAAAAGTTAGGATGGGCAAGATATGATGATACCCAATATACAACATCATCGGCATTTACTTTAACAGTTGCAGCTGCGGAACAACCTCTACCAAATAATGGTGGTAATACAATAGAAACTCATTTACATTCAACAGTATCTTTCTATGATAGTGGTTCTAATAAAATCCAAGTAGAAAATGCAGGTGATACTTATATGTGTACTGTTGTATTTGATGCAAAAACTGCAAATGCAAATGGAACATCTATACGAGTTCAATTGGATAATACAACAGGAACTCCATATGAAAGAGTTGGTAAAGATTTATTTTTTGGAAAAGGAAATGATGTATGGCATGAATTTCACGAAGTATTTCAATGGTACGCAGATGACGATTTTGTAACAAACGGAAACCGATGGAATGTTCAGGCATTTGGAAATACGGTAAGTATAGCTAATGTAATATTCTTCATACAACGAACCCAAAATCATTCAACTTAAATTAAAAAGAGTAGATTTATCTACTCTTTTTTTATTTCTATATTTATAGTAGTAAAACTATAAATTTTAGATATGTCTCAAAATATATACTGGTCAGGTTCAACTGCATCGGCATTTTCTGCATCGGTAGCAGCATCGGAAGCAACTCCATTTGGATTATACGATGCCGATGTTGATTTTAGAAGTGATGCTCCTAAAACTGCTACATGGGTAGCAAAGAGATTGGGGTATCCAATTGTAAATATTGAATTAGATAATCCTCAAATTTGGGCTTGTTTTGAAGAATCGGTTTCAGAATATTCTGCACAAGTAAATCAATTCAATCTTCGTAATAACCTTGATATTTTAAGAGGACAACCAAAAGGAAAGGTTGCAAACTATTCCCAAACTCTTGTCGAGGGTTCATACTTACCAACTACGGTTCGTATGGCACAACAATATGGAACATTAGCAGGTGTTGGGGGTTCAACTTCAATTAAAAAAGCATATATTGATTTAACACCTGGTCAACAAATATATAACATAATGAGTGCATCTGTTGATGTGGAAACCTCATCATCATTTTCTACATTATATACAGGAAGTTCTACAATAGATGTAACAAGAGTATTTCACGAAGCAACTCCTGCAATTGCAAGATTTTTTGACCCATATTCGGTGGGTGCACAAGGAACTTTAAATTTAATGAGTGAGTTAGGATTTGGAAATTTTTCACCTGCTGCACAATTTTTAATGATGCCTCTTTATGAAGATGTATTGAGAATGCAACAAATTGAATTCAATGACCATATCCGTAAATCTGCGCATAGTTTTAATATCGTAGATAATAAATTAGAGATATTCCCTATACCAACTACCGGAACTGTTAGTAGAGTTTATTTTGAGTATATGAGTAGAGATGAATTTGAGCATGATTCTCAAATAATTCAGGCAGATTCACTTTCTGATTATTCTGATATTCCATATGATTTTATTCAGTATTCGGATATAAATGATGTAGGTAAGCAATGGATTAGAAAATATACATTGGCACTCTCTAAGGAGTTGCTAGGAGCAATAAGAGAGAAGTATTCATCTATTCCTATACCTGATGCAGAAATCTCTCTGGATGGGGCAGCATTGAGGGCAGAAGCACAGGTTGAGAAGGATATGTTGATTACTCAATTGAGAGAAAATTTGGAGGAAATGAGTAGAATAAAAGTTATGGAAAATAAAGCACACGAAGCAGACCATCATCAAGAAATGTTGAGAAAAGTTCCGTTAAAAATATATGTAGGATAATATGCCAAAGTTTTTAGTAGGTAGAGATATTGATTTATTTAAAAGTATCGCCAGAGAAATAGTTGATGATGTGATACAAAATGCAATTGTATTGTTTAAGATAAACTTATCCGATACAAAGGTAAATATCTATGGGGAAGCATTAAATAAAACTTGGCATCCTGGTGTTGAAATGTATGCTTTAATAAACAAAGACCCTAATACAATAAATTATGAGGGATTTGGTTCAGATGTAGGACAAACAATTGAATTTAGATTAGATAGATGGACTTGTGAAGAAAAAGGTGCATACCCTGAAACAGGTGATGTTATATATTTTGATGAATCATACTATCAAATTGATAATACATCTGAAACACAATTTGTAGGTGGACAAACTCAAAATAATTTCAGTATTGTTTGCTCTACATTTATGGTAAGAAAATCAGACTTGAATATAGAAGAAAGAATAAACTAATATGTCTACAAATCCACAACGACCAAACTTAAACAGAGCAAATCAAATTAAATCTGAAAAAGGAGACTTAAAACAAAGTATCTCTCTTTTTGATATTGATTATGCAATGATGTCTTATTTGGAAAATACAGTTCTACCAACTTTGGATAACAATGGAACTGCATTAAAAATACCTGTAATATACGGTAATTCTGAAAGATGGAAGGGTGCAAGAAGAGATGGTGTATTTAGAGATAATAAAGGTCAAATACAATTACCAGTTTTAATGATTCGTAGAACTTCTATTACAAAGGATGATACTATGCCTATGATTAGAAGAGAAGTATCTTATTCTGGTATTACAAAGTATTCGAAGGATAACAAATACGATAGATTTACATTATTAGGTAAAAACACACAACCTAAATACGAAATTTATAATATAAAGATGCCAGAATATGTAGAATTAAACTACGATTGTATGTGTTGGACATCTTATACAGAACATTTAAATACAGTTGTAGAACATTTAAATTTTACAGGTCAATATTGGGGAGATAAAGATACTTTTAAATTCAGAACAGAAGTTGGTGAATATAATATTGTAAACGAGGTAGGAGAAGGAACTGAAAGAATAAACAGAGTAGAATTTTCACTAAATGTAAAAGCATATCTATTGCCAGAAACATTTGATGGGGAAGCAACTACTAAAAAATCAATGTCTATTAAAAAAGTAGTTGTATCAACAGAAACGGATGTAACTGCAAATGGTAGATTAGAAGGATTATTAACAACTCCATCTCCATACTACGATAATAAAGATTTAATAGATTTTTTATCATTGAATAGTAGTAAAATTGAAATACCAAGTTCTAATAATGTTGTTACATTTACGGGTATTAAACTAATTAAAACACCTGACCAACTTGTATCGGTAATTAGTGGTGGTTTAACTATTGGTAGTATAGCATATGATATAAAAGTTTATGTAAATGGGCAAAGGGTTTTACAACCAAATAACTTTACATTATCTGTTACATCAAATTCTATGCAAATAACATTTTTACCAGCAGGACTTGGATATACGGTAGATACTAATGACGAAATAACTATAACTGGTAAATTTGTAGAAGTATAATGAAACGAACATTATTGGATATAACTAAAAAAATAAATAGAACCCCATTAGTGGTAAGTTTAACACCAAACAATTTAACAGATTCTACATATTGGATTTTTGAAGCAATTGGATATAGATTTGTAGAAGTATTGAGAGAAATAGAAATAAGAAATTCACAAAACAGAATAACAATTTTTATAAATTCTCAAAATATAGGAGATAATGACTACATTGTTGAAGCGGGTGATAGAGGTTTATTGGTTAAATTTATAAAAAGTAATTTTCAATATGAATTAGATTCAGAAGATTATATTGAAATAAAAGGAGATTTAGAAAAGTATGCTTAAACAATTTTCATCAAATGCGAGAAAATTAAATAGAGTGGTTTCAAAAATCAATGCACAAAATCTTGTCAATTTAGATTTATCTGGTAGTTTATTGAATATAGAAATACCAACTAATAAATCATTTCAATCAAGAGCAAGAAATACCGTTTTTAATCCAATTACTAATATACATTCTTTAAATACTCAATCTTTTTTAACATCAAGTTTGTTGAATGTGGATTTACCATCTTCACAATCATTTCAATCTCAAACTCGTTCAAATCCAAATCCAATTAAATTGGTAAATAATACGAATACTATAAACGATTTTCATTCTGAAATTTTTGAATATAGTGCTAGAAATATAGAAAGAGCAGTAGATGTATTTGATTCGGTAAATAATACATTGACGATATACAATGTAAATTTGGCATATGGAACGGAAGAACCAACATCATATAATTTTGAAGTATTTTTGTTTGGATTAAAAATACCATCGGATTATACGATAAAACAAATTGGAAATGATGTGGTTGTGACTTTGTTAGACAACTACATTGATTTTGAAAATACACAAGCGAGTGATATTTATGTTATAGGTAAATTGGCAAATGTTCAAATTACAACAGAAGAATTGGGTGATTTGATAACCGAAGATGATAACTTTGATATAATAATTTAAAATGGCAATAAGACAAACTAGAAAAATATCTGAATTAAATACACTAACATCTGCTTCTCTAAACACTTATGTTTTAGGAGTAGATAATGGTGCTACATATAAAATTACATTAGATGTTTTAGAAGATGCCGTTGTAAATATGGTATCTCGTTCTACGGATTTGAGATTGGATGCATTGGAAAGTTATACTGCATCTGCAAATGATGCAAGTGATTTATCGGCATTAAATTCATTTACATCTTCACAGACTACATTAAATTCTGCATTTACAAGTGGAATAAATGCAAGATTACAAACATCTTCATTTAATGAATTTTCAGCATCAGTACATAATGAAATTGTAGCAGCAACAAATGAGCAAGATTTAAGTGCATATGTTACTCAATTAGTTGTAAATACATTGAGTAGTAGTGTTGATAGTAGAATAGATAATTTAGAAGCAAATAGTGGTTCTTATTTAACATCCTTAAATGGTGCAATAAGTTCTTCATCTCAATTAACAAGTTCTTATGATATAAGATATACATTAAGTGGTAGTGTTCAACCATTACCAAATGATTTAATTAGTTCATCTGCTCAAATAACTGCATTTGGATTTGTTTCACAATCTACGGATATTGCTGATTTTACATTTACAAATGAAACAATTTCAAATAATAATATTGTATTAGATGCAAACAATGATATTACATTACAAACTAATAATGGAGATATTATTTTTGATGCAGATGGTGATGTTTATCTTCGTTCTGCTAATGCAGGAAATGGAATAGTAACTGATGGATATTTAGCTGGAATTATTGGTGATACAAATACAGTTAATAACTCAACTGGTCACACTCTTACTGATAATTTAACAAATATAATCAATTCAATTCCAACTATACCGGTTGGAACTATTAGTGGTTCATCTCAATTAACATCATCATACGATGTAAGATATACATTAAGTGGTAGTGTGGGAGCAACTCCATTAGGAACTATTAGTGGTTCTGCACAAATAACTGCATTTGGATTTATAAGTTCTTCGGACAGCACAACTGCGTTAAATTCATATACTGCATCATTAAAAAATGCAATTGAATTAACAGGTTCAACTGTTTCGTTTTTAGGTAATATTGTTATCTACGGAACTCAATCTGTAATCAATTCACAAAATGTAGAAATTAGTGATAATATATTATATCTATCTCCAACGGCATCTACGGATAACGATTTGGGTATTGTAGGACACTATAACGATGGGACTTACAGACACGCCGGTATCTTTATGGATGCAAGTGATGGGCACAGTTGGAAAGTATTTAATGGATTACAAACAGAAACAACTGTAACTGTTGATACATCGGGAACTGGGTTTACATTAGCAGATTTCAAAGCAGGAGTAATTACGGGGACATCGTTTAATGGAATAGTAAATTCAACTAATGGTGTAATTAGTGGTTCATCTCAATTACCAGCAGGATTAGTTAGTGGTAGTTCTCAAATATTAGGAGGTAGTGGTGTTGTTAGTGGTTCATATGAAACAACAGGTAGAGGAATTATATCTTCATCTGCAAATTTAGTAACTACATCATCTTTCAATTCTTATACTGCAAGTATTTCTACGGCAAGTTTAGTAACATCTATAAATAACTTAAATACTTACACTGCTTCGGTTTCGACTGCTAGTTTGGTTACCTCCATAGCACAATTGAATACATTTACTGCAAGTGTAAGTACGGCGAGTTTAGTAACATCTATAACGCAATTGAATACTTACACTGCTTCGGTTTCGACTGCAAGTTTAGTTACTTCAATTAATAATTTAAATACATTTACTGCTTCACAATCTACGGCAAGTTTAGTAACATCAATTACAAACTTAAATACAGAAACGGCAAGTTTAGAAAGTAGATTGGCAACTATTGGAACTCAATCGGGTTCTTGGGGAGGTGCAGCATCTTTAACATCATTAAATACATTTAGTGCAAGTATTAATTCATACACCACATCTGCTGAAAGTAAATTTACATCAATAGCAACTATAAGCGGTTCATTGATACTTTCGGCATCAGCAGATGCTAGTAAATTTACTACATTAGGAACATATACATCTTCATTAAATACTTGGACAAGTTCAATAGCAACTACGGGTTCAAATTCATTTAATGGAGCACAAAATATTACGGGCTCATTGACAGTGAGTTCGGTGGCAGTAATTAGTGCATCATTTACGGCAAATAGTTCATCTCTAACTTTAAATAGTGGTAGTAATTTATACATTCAAAATAATGGTATAGCAGAAATCACAGGTTCATTATTGGTTAGTGGTTCAACCACATTTTCTGGTTCAATTAATATTAGTAGTGGTTCAATCACAATGCCGAATAGACCTGCTTTTAGAGTGTATGGATTGGGTGGAGCAACAACATCAACAACTATATTATCAGGTAGTATGACTATTGTTGATTATAATCAAGGAGGTTGGGATAATGCAACGGGTACATTTACTGCACCAATTGCCGGATTGTATCAAGTTAATTTAGTTTGTAGAACAAATTCAAATAGTAGTGCACAATCGGTTCAAGTAATTGTTTATAAAAATAATACAACAATATCACCATCTCCAAACGGAACTGCACAAGTAATGGTAGAATGGGCGGCAAATACAACTACAAACCATATTGGAAGTTCTACTATTTCTAAATTAGCAGTAGGAGATACACTTAAAGCAATAGTGACCGTAGGAACTGCTTCATTTGATGTAAACGATAATTTTTCAGTAGCATATATAGGATAATATGGCAATAACATTTTTAAATGGATTTAGAATTGGTTCTAACGCACTATATCCGTTTACATCGTTTACGTTTACATCTGCAAGAGCTAGTGGTTCAATAGGACCATCTGGTTCTGCGATATTAGCAGCATATACCGGTTCTTCATCTGGAAGTTATTTTTCAAATTTACAATATTTCACAACGGGTTCATTTCAAGGTTATCAAATATGGACAGTACCTGAAACTGCAACTTATGAAATTGAAACTGCCGGTGCAAGAGGTGGAACTGCACCTGCGTATTCTGGTTCATTGACGTGGGGTAATGGTGCAATCATCAAAGCAAATGTTCCTTTAACACAAGGTCAAAAATTAATGATGGTTGTTGGTCAATATACCGATGCATTTGGTGCAAACGTAAATTCACATGCAACATATCAAGGTTTTGGTGGAGGAGGAGGTTCATTCGTAACCATATCAGGTTCAATTCCAACTCCATTAGTAGTAGCCGGAGGTGGTGGTGGTAGTGGTAGATATAGTGTATATGCAGCTTCTACTTTTACTGGTCGTAGTGGTTCAACATCCCCATCAGGTTCAGCATCGGTAAGAGGTGCAACTGGTGGAAGTGGTAGTTTAGGAGGACGTTCTCACATAAACTCAGCATCGGTAGTATCTTCAAATGGATACGATGGTGGTGGTGGTGGTGGATTTAATGGAAATGGTGCAAATGGTGATGGAACTTATGCAAGACCATTTGCAGGTGGAGCATCTGCGGAAGGTGGTAATTCTTTTGTAAGTGGTTCAAAAGGTGGTAACGCATCAACATCTTGGGGTGCACCATCATCATATGCTGGCTCGTGGGGTGGATTTGGTGGAGGTGGTTCTGGTAATGGTATCATCGTAGGAGGTGGTGGAGGAGGATACTCCGGAGGTGGTGGTGCTTGGGGTAATGGAACTCCTCAATCCGATGGTGGAGGAGGTGGTGGTTCATATGTAGCATCTACTGCAATTTCATTAGCAACATCAAATGGATTATATGATGGATTATCTACTTTTAGTGGTAGTTCAATTACAAATCTCAATACTTATAATAATGGAATGGGATATATTAAAATAACAAAATTATAATGGCAAATTTTATAAGGTTAAAACAAATAGAAAGTGGTTCAGCATTAACAACTGCGGCATCAACAGGTACGGACTTTTCTGCATCAGTTCAAAATGCAGTATCCCAATCATTACAAACTTCATTATCACAATCTATTATAAATGTTATTGTAAATAATGTTGAAGCAATATTACCGGAAGGTGTAATTAGTTCATCTGCACAAGTAAATTTATCATTAGCATCGGGTAGTATATCATCATCGCAGATAGTTGGAGAAATACTTGCAGACTCAATTGATTTTACAAATGTAGTAAACAAGCCAACATTAGTTTCAGGTTCGGCACAAGTTATTGGTATATTGGATTCACTAAATCAATTCACTGGTTCATTGAATGATACATATGCAACAGATGCAGAATTAACTACTACATCATCTCTAATTGTAGACCAGGGTGAGTGGTAAAAATAAATAAATTTATTTAACGGTTATGATAAAAAATAGATATTTATAGGTTGAGAATAAAACGAGAATAACCAAAAACAAAATATGGCACAAATAATTAAACACAGAAGAGGTAGTTTAGAATCCCTAAGCACCGTAACTGGCTCATTACAGAAGGGTGAGATAGTAATAGCATCGGGTTCAACCAACCTAACTGCCTCCAATGGTAATGCTATTGCGTTCATTGTTCCCCAAGATGGAACGGTTCAAGCAACCAACCGTATTATAAGAGGAACTACTGCTCCAAACACATTCCCTGCATCAACTTACAACGGAATGTTGAATGGTGTTCCTTACTATGCAAGTTCATCAACACAATTACCAACTTTATTTTTACTTGGTAGTGGTGCAAATGAAGCAATTGACTTAGTAGGTAACATTCAACCATTTAGTGCATCTGTTGCAACATCAATTAATGCATTATCTGCATCTATTGGTAGTGGAACTATTGGTAATTCTGTAAACGCATTAAATACATTCTCAGGAGCAGTTCTTACACAATTATCAACAATTGGCACAGTAACTGCATCTTACGATTCTAGATTTACTGAAATTGGAGTTGTTAGTGGTTCATTGATTAGTTCAGCAAGTGCAGCATCTGTTTCAAACGCAAACTTAAATACATTTAGTGCATCTGCTAACACAAGATTTACGGAAATTGGAGTTGTTAGTGGTTCATTAATATCATCTGCTTCAAACGCAGTTGTATCATTAGGAACTTTAAACTCATACAGTTCATCATTAAAAACTGCATTTACTGCAAGTGGTAGAGATGTAACATTTAGTAATGATGTAACAATTCCAGGTAACTTAACAGTTAGAGGAACTCAAACTATTGTTGATTCAACAACAGTTCAGATTGGAGATAATATCATTGAATTAAATGGTAGTGGTGTAACGAATGGTGGTATTCAGGTAAAAGATGCAACTGCACCAAATACTGCAACTGGTTCTTTATTATGGGATACTACAACTGATTACTGGATTGCAGGTGTAAAAAATTCTGAAAGTAAAATCCTTTTAGCAGGTGGTGATTCGGTAGTTAGTGGTTCATCTCAAATTACTTTACAATCAACAAATGGATTTACGGCATTTAATTCGGCATTATCAACTATAACAGGTTCGTTAATATCATCTGCAAGTGCAGCAGCAATTGCAAACTCAAATCAAAATACATTTACTGCAAGTGCACAAATATCAATTGATGCATTAAACTCATATACATCTTCTAACACATCTACAACTGCATTAAACGCATTTACTGCATCGGCAGAAACTAGATTTACTGAAATAGGTGTAGTTAGTGGTTCTTTAATAGCATCTGCAAGTGCTGATAGAGTTTCTATTACAAACTTAAACTCATTCAGTTCTTCACAATTAACAAAAGATTCTACATTAGCAACTTATACTGCAAGTGTTGATACTCGTTTGACAGAGATTGGTGTAGTTAGTGGTTCTTTAATAACATCTGCATCGGCAGCTAAATCTACTAATGATACACAAGATGGTAGATTATCTAATTTAGAAACAACATCTGCAAGTGTAAATACTTCCGTTTCAAACTTAAACACATTCAGTTCATCCGTAAACACTAAATTAACAGAAATTGGTGTTGTATCCGGAAGTTTAATAGCATCAGCATCTTCTCAAAACAGTAGAATTACAGTATTAGAAGGAACTGGAACTAAGCAAGGAGTTGGAACTACAAACGATGTAACATTCAATAGTGTAACAACTACTGCAAATGTAACAATTGGTGGAGATTTAGTAGTACAAGGTAACACAGTAACATTAAATACTGCAACATTAGTAGTTGAAGATAAGTTAATAACATTAGCAAGTGGTTCAACAAATGCGGCAGCTGCAAACGGAGCAGGTATTGAGGTAGCAGGAGCAACCGCAACTATCACTTATCAATCTACTCCTGATGCTTGGCAGTTTAACAAACCAATTACAGGTTCGGCAGTAACTGCATCTTTAAATGTTCCATCTGGTGGTGGTAACTCAAAAAGAATTGCATTTAGAGATACAAACGATAACATCAACTTTGTAACTGCACCAACAACTGCGGGAGATTTACTACAATACGATGGTTCTAATTTTGTAATGAGTAATACAATAGACGGAGGTTCGTTCTAACATAAAATATCCCCCTGAAATATGGGGGATTAATTTTTTAACGAACTAAAACAAATCCAAATGGCTCAAAATATATTATTAAAACGCTCTGGTGTAGCAGGTAAAACCCCAACAACAAGTTCTTTGAGTGTTGGAGAAATTGCATTAAACACTTACGACGGAAAAGTTTTCTTACACAAATCTGGTTCGGCAGAAAGTATTGAGCAAATTGTAGTTACAAACTCAATAACAACCGGTTCAATTACTTTAACACAAACTGGTTCATTTGGTGAAATAGTTGTAACTAACGATGTAAATGTTGCAGGTGGAGTTTATGTAA
>JACCDQ010243367.1_pt1 | contig 142609 bp, 111 predicted proteins | sample 7446031 | NCBI WGS metagenome assembly JACCDQ01 (sample SAMN15323442, study PRJNA562643) | freshwater metagenome | isolation source: river surface water | place: USA:Blue River Watershed | collected 2017-08-17
ACATTCACAAAATAAAATCAAACTAAAACGGTGGAAAAAAATAAAACGGAACAGAATTAATTCTGTTCCGTTTTAACTAATTTTATAATATTAATCCAGTCAACCTTTTTTAGGACAACTCATTATAATCAAACCGAAACTTATTTCAATCCGGCTAAACTGTGCTCAATAGTTTCAATTTTAGAAAGTGCATCGGCTTCTTTTTGTCTTTCGTTTGCAATTACCTTCTCTGGCGCACCGGCAACAAATTTCTCATTCGACAATTTTGCCTGAACTGATTTCAAGAAACCTTGCGTATATTTTAATTCTTCCTCTAATTTCTTGATTTCAGCTTCAACATCAATATTTCCGGTAATCGGGATAAAATATTCATTCGATTTCACACGGAAAGACAATGCTCCGTCCACTTTTTCCGAAACATATTCTAAGGAAGTGATGTTACCTAACTTCGTTACCACCGCATCAAAATAAGTGGAAGTGGAATCGTTATTAATCACTTTTAATTCGATTGCATCCTTAAACGGAATATTTTTGTCTTTACGAATCGTTCTAATTCCAGAAATCACTTCAATAGTATTATCGAAATCAGCAATTAAAGTGGCATTAAATGGTTTAATTTCCGGCCAAGTCGAAACAATCAAAGCTTCTTCGGCTGTTCTATCAGTAATTAAATGCCAGATTTCCTCCGTTAAGAACGGCATAAACGGATGCAATAATTTCATGTTGTTTTCCAACATTTCTATCGCTTTAGCAAATGTCAGGCTGTCAATAGGCTGTTGATATCCCGGCTTTATCATTTCCAGGAACCAGGAACAGAAATCATCCCAAACCAATTTATAAATAGCCATCAAAGCATCTGAAATTCTGTATTTTTCAAAATTATCTTCGATATCAACCAAAGTTTGCTGCAACTTAGATTCATACCATTCAATCGCCACCTTGGATGATTCCGGTTGCGCGATAGTTTCCGAAACCTCCCAACCTTTAATCAACTTGAAAGCATTCCATATTTTATTCGAAAACCCTTTCCCTTGGTTACACAATTCCTCATCAAACATAATATCGTTTCCGGCAGAAGCACTCAAAAGCAATCCTACACGAACTCCGTCGGCACCAAATTTTTCAATTAGTTCTAATGGCTCCGGAGAATTCCCTAATGATTTAGACATTTTTCGTCTTTGTTTGTCGCGAACCAAACCGGTCAAATACACATTGGTAAACGGTTTTTTACCAGTATATTCATATCCGGCAATAATCATTCTGGCTACCCAGAAAAACAAAATATCCGGTCCGGTAACCAAATCATTGGTTGGATAATAGTATTTAAAATCTTCGTTTTCCGGATCCATAATTCCTCCAAAAACCGACATTGGCCACAACCAGGAAGAGAACCAGGTATCTAATGCATCTGCATCTTGTTTAAGATCAGAAGTTGTGAGTTTTGGGTTTTGGATTTTGAGTTTTGCCAATTCAAGGGCTTCTTCGATAGTTTCGGCAACCACAAAATCTTCTTTTCCGTCGCCGTAGAAATAAGCCGGAATTTGTTGTCCCCACCACAATTGACGGGAAATATTCCAATCGCGGATATTATTCAACCAATGTGCATAGGTATTTTCAAAACGCTTTGGATGCAATTTGATTTCTCCGTCCTCTAAAACCGCTTTGATAGCCGGTTTTACCAAATCTTCCATTTTCAAGAACCATTGGTCTGATAAACGGGGTTCAATTACTGCTTTGGTTCTTTCAGAAGTTCCTACTTTATTCAAATGCGTTTCTGTTTTAGCCAAAGCTCCAATCGTTTCTAATTCTTGAGCAATCTCGGTACGAACCACAAAACGGTCTTTTCCTTGATAGTGCAAACCAAAACTGTTTAGCGTAGCATCTTCATTGAAAATATCTACAATTCCCAGATTGTGTTTTTCTCCCAAAGTTTTATCATTCATGTCATGGGCAGGAGTCACTTTCAAACAACCTGTACCAAACTCTACATCTACATACTCATCTTCGATAATCGGAATCACACGACCACAAATAGGCACAATTGCTTTTTTCCCTTTCAAATGGGCAAAACGTTCGTCATTTGGATTGATACAAATAGCGGTATCTCCAAAAATGGTTTCCGGACGGGTAGTCGCTACAGTCAAGAAATCTTCTGAACCTTCGATTTTATATTTCAGAAAAAACAACTTTCCTTGTTGTTCTTCATAAATAACTTCCTCGTCAGACAAAGTGGTTTTGGCTTCCGGATCCCAGTTCACCATTCGGTACCCTCGATAAATCAAACCTTTATTATATAAATCAACAAAAGAGCGGATTACCGAAGCTGACATATCCGGATCCATCGTAAACTTTGTTCGTTCCCAATCACAGGAAGCCCCTAATTGTTTCAATTGCTCTAAGATGGTCCCTCCGTATTTGTCCGTCCAATCGTAAGCATGTTTTAAAAACTCTTCCCGACTTAAATCAGATTTATTGATTCCTTCCGATTTTAATTTGGCCACAACTTTCGCTTCGGTAGCTATAGAGGCATGATCCGTTCCCGGAACCCAGCAGGCATTGAACCCTTTTAAACGGGCTCTACGAATTAAAACATCCTGAATAGTATTATTCAACATATGCCCCATATGCAACACACCGGTAACGTTAGGCGGCGGAATTACAATCGTATAAGGTGTTCTATGGTCAGGTTCTGAATGAAAATAATTATTTTCCATCCAATAGGCATACCACTTATTTTCTATAGTCTTAGCATCAAATTGTGCAGGAATTGTCATAAAAGCATCGGTTAAAAACCAAAATTGTCCTTTGGTCTGATTTTTGTAATTTAAAATGAGGACAAAAGTAAATAATTAAGCAGACTATAAAAAGAGAAATAAAAATTTGTGCTCTATTTAAAAGAAACTATATTTACTTAAATAAAAATTCAAATGAAAAAGACATTAACATTTATAGCGATTCTAATTTTCAGCGGTATTGGATTTGCACAAAATGGTGCTAAAATTGAATTCAAAGCAGAAAATAATACAATTGATTACGGTAAAATATCTAAAAGAGACAGCGGAATTCGAGTATTTGAATTCACCAATACCGGAGACAGCCCCCTGATTATTTATTCTGTTCAATCTACTCCTAACTGTACTATTCTCTCCAAAGAAAATGAAACTATTTTACCGGGAAAGAAAGGGGAAATCAAGGTAAAATACAATATGGTTACCGGTCCTATAAGAAAAACAATTACCGTAGAATCTAATGCGGTAAATTATGAAGACGGCCGAATTCCGTTAAAAATCAAAGGAGAAGTTTTACCCAACTAAAAAACAACTAACAGCAATGAAATGCGTTTTGAAATAATTTCAAAACGCATTTTTTATAATAAATCAACCAATTGAAATCTAAACTTCAATTGCTCTTTATTCCTTCTAATTTCCAACTCTATCCATTTCTCTTCCTCTTCTTTTAAAAAGGAATTAATTTCCTGTAAGGTATATTTATAAGCTGGATTACCATTTATAGAAACAATAACATCCCCCTCTTGCAGTCCAGATTTTGAAGCAGGAGAATCTTTTCGGATATTAGAAATTTCATAAATGGGTTTTAATTTAAATTCATATTTAAATTCAGATTTGTTTTTTTCCATTTCTGAATTAATATTCCCCTCAAATATAGGCACCGTTTCAAGACTTATTTTTTCATTTACCCATTGCATACCCATGTGACGCACCTCCAGTCCACTTTTGTTATAGGTGAAAGGATTTTTATAGCCTTTGTTTTTTCTTAAATAAATCAAATCATTTTTATAGTCAAAAATCACGGAAAATCGTTTCAGAATTTCCCCACCAACCGATCCTACACGATCAGGAATCAAATTAATGAATTTTATAGAAAGAGAATCAGGAAACGAAACAATAGGATTTTCAAACTTAAAATCTGAAATTATAAACTCAGCTATCCGGGCCCTTTTACCTTCTATATCTCCGCTCAGTCCTTGTCCAAGGTAGTCATTGAAATTTTTTTTCGGAACTGTTATATGTTTAGAGGCATCTTGAAAAAGCCAGATTGCATCACTATTTCCGTTATCTACCATTAACTTCACAGGGAGGCGTACCGAATCTAAAACAACAATTCCTTCAACATAAGGCTTCGCATTTTCAATCGCAACGGAAGTCTTGACATATTTTTTTTCGATTTTTTTTCGGTTTTTTATATTGTCTTTATATACAATCACTTGTTCTTTTCCGTAATTTATTTCCACCAAATTATTTTTGAAAAAAGAATATCCGACAATCCCATTTACCGGAATTCCTATGAGAGATGACAAATTAAATTCCGAATCCAAAATAATATACAACAGTTGATTTTCAGACTTTAATTCTTGCACTTCGAGCGTGTTCCCTATGGATCGTAATCCTTCATAAAAATCTTTATTCCCCAATCCATATAGCTTGATTCTCTCAGAATTTTTTAAATTAACCCGTTTATTATCCTCTAAACCAAACAAAATAGTTTCCTCTACACCCGTATCTAATAAAAAAGTTAGCTCTGCCCCATTTACTTTAATGGGTACAAATACCAAATTATTAATAAGTTGAAAGGGAAAACGAAATTTATTTCTTTTACTTATATATTGAAATCCATCCTGGGCAAAAGCAGGTAAGACACTCAAAAAGATTAAAAAAAACAGGACTATTTTTTTCACAGTAAAAGCTTTTTATAAATTTAACAAAAAATACAATACAATAATGCACTTTTGACACCAAATACGCTTTCTATTTAAAGCTAGTTTAAAAAAAAAATTGCAAATTTGCAGCTCAATAATTTAAACATGCCAAATATATCCAACAGAGGCAGACTAATGCCCGAATCACCAATACGAAAATTGGCTCCTTTTGCTGAAATGGCTAAGAAAAAGGGACATAAAGTATACCATTTAAATATAGGTCAACCCGATATAAAAAGTCCTGAAGTGGCCATCCAAGCCATTAAAAATATTGATTTAAGCATTATCGAATACGGTCCTTCTGCTGGTTATGAAAGTTATAGAAAAAAATTAGCCCAATTTTATACCAATCAAAACGTTAAGGTATCTTTTGAAGATATCATGATTACCACAGGTGGATCGGAGGCGCTCTTATTTGCTTTAGGAAGTATTATGGACGAAGGGGATGAAATCATTATTCCTGAACCTTTCTATGCAAATTACAGTGCTTTTTCTGCAGAATCAGGCGCTACGGTAGTTCCTGTAAATTCTGTTTTTGAAGGCGGCTTTACCTTACCTGCCATTGAAGAATTTGAAAAACTGATTACGCCAAAAACGAAGGCAATCCTTATTTGTAATCCAAGTAATCCAACGGGTTATTTGTATTCCGAATCAGAAATTATGCAATTGGGAAAATTGGCCAAAAAATACGATTTGTTCTTGATTGCCGACGAAGTATATAGAGAATTCATCTATGATGAAGACAATATTCATTATTCGGTAATGAATTTGGAAGGACTGGAGCAAAATGTCATTATGATCGATTCGGTATCCAAACGATATAGCATGTGCGGTGCCAGAATTGGATGTATGGTGACCAAAAATAAGCAGGTAATCCAGGCAGCAATGAAATTTGCACAGGCCCGTTTGTGTCCTCCAACAATCGAACAAATTGCTTGTGAAGCAGCTATAGATACACCACAAAGTTATTTTGATGAGGTAATTTCAGAATACAAAGAACGAAGAGACACTTTAATTGCTGAATTAAACAAAATTGAAGGGGTAATTGTAACCAAACCTAAAGCTGCATTCTACTGTATTGCGCAACTTCCGGTTGACAATACCGATGATTTTGCACAATGGCTTTTAGAAAGTTATGATTTGAATGGAGAAACCGTAATGGTTGCTCCCGCTGCCGGTTTTTATTCCACTCCAGGAATGGGATTGAATCAGGTTCGAATTGCTTATGTATTGAAAAAAGAAGATTTAATAAACGCAGTTCGTATTCTAAAAGATGCTATTCCTGTTTATAATTCAACCCGATTAAAAAAAATGATCGAAGTAGAATAAACAAAATTACTAGCTATCAGTTCAAATAAAACAAATACATTACACCGAAAAGCAAAGGCAATAACAAACAAATTATTGCCTTTATTTTTTATTCAAATAAAGAATTATTTATCATTAATCATTACTATGTAGCCATTATTAAATAGTATAAACGATAGAAATTCTTTAATTTTTATTAATTATCTTTACCGCTTAAATTTACATACCCAATATAACAGTAGCTTTTTGATGATAAATAACGAAGAATTTCAAGACGAAATAGGAAATAATCACATTAGTACCAATGCAAAAAATCCAATCAGAGATGATGCTTTTGCCATTAGTGATGAAGAAAAAATCGAAAAAATAAAAAAAGATGTTCAAAATATCCTTTCTACGCTAGGGATGGATTTGACAGACGACAGTTTAAAAGGTACGCCTAACCGTGTGGCTAAAATGTTTGTAAAAGAAATTTTTGGAGGATTAAACCCTAACAAAAAGCCAAAAGCGTCTACTTTTGACAATAATTACAAATATGGCGAAATGTTGGTCGAAAAAAACATCATCGTCTATTCTACTTGCGAACATCATCTATTACCAATTATAGGGCGTGCACATGTGGCTTATATTTCGAACGGTACTGTAATCGGACTTTCAAAAATGAACCGTATCGTTGAATATTATGCCAAAAGACCACAGGTACAAGAGCGCTTGACGATGCAAATTGTTCAGGAATTACAAACTGCTTTAGGTACAGAAGATGTGGCCTGTGTAATTGACGCCAAACATCTTTGCGTGAATTCCAGAGGAATCAGCGATATTGAAAGCAGTACCGTTACTTCTGAATTTGGAGGAAAATTTAAAGATGCCCAAACCCGTAGAGAGTTTTTGGATTATATTAAATTAGAAACTAAGTTTTAATAAATCTGCCATGACCTAGCCCTGATGGAAGCGGCATCCTTTTTATCCTGAATTTAGTTCAGGATCCTGAACTAAATTCAGGATAAAAAGATATAGCGGACAGCAGGAATAGCTTCAAAAAAAATAAAAATGCCTTTATACAAAACACAAGAATTAAAAATATACAATTCTCTCTCGGGAGAAAAAGAGGTTTTCACACCTATCAACCAAGGACATATAGGAATGTATGTTTGCGGACCAACAGTTTACAGCAATGTACATTTGGGAAATGTGAGAACATTCATGTCGTTTGACGTAATTTTCAGGTATTTATTGCATTTGAATTACAAAGTTCGTTATGTTCGAAATATTACTGACGTAGGACATATTGTCGATGACAGTGACGAAGGCGAAGATAAAATTGCCAAAAAAGCAAGATTAGAACAATTGGAACCGATGGAAGTCGTACAGCGTTACACAGTGGATTTTCATGATATCTTGAAGGCTTTTAATTTTTTACCGCCAAGTATCGAGCCTACCGCTACCGGGCATATTATTGAACAAATTGAAATCATCAAAAAAATCATTGACAAAGGCATTGGCTATGAAGCCAACGGCTCTGTTTACTTTGATGTGGTAAAATTCAATGAAACCAATCATTACGGGGTTTTAAGCGGCCGAAACATCGAAGACATGCTGGCCAACACCCGTGATTTAGATGGCCAGTCTGACAAAAGAAACCCGCAGGATTTTGCCCTTTGGAAAAAGGCAGAACCGGAACATATCATGCGTTGGCCATCTCCTTGGAGCGACGGTTTTCCGGGCTGGCACTTGGAATGTACCGCCATGAGCACCAAATATCTTGGCAATCATTTTGACATTCACGGGGGTGGAATGGATTTAAAATTCCCGCATCACGAATGTGAGATTGCACAAAATGAAGCTTGTACCGGACACACTCCGGTTAACTATTGGATGCATGCCAATATGCTTACCCTGAACGGTAAAAAAATGGCCAAATCCACCGGAAACAATATTTTACCAAGAGAAATCCTGACCGGAAAAAATACCATATTGAGTAAAGCTTTCCCGGCCTCGGTTGCCCGATTTTTTATGCTTCAGGCGCATTACAGAAGTATTCTTGATTTTTCGGATGATGCTATTGTAGCTGCCGAAAAAGGATACAAAAGATTGATGGAGGCCATGGCTGCCTTGAAAGACATCAAAGAAAATACCGCAAGTTCGATTGACATTGCTGCTTGGAAACAATCGTGTTATGATGCGATGAATGATGATTTTAATACACCTATTTTAATTGCACAATTATTTGAAGCCGTTCGATTCATCAATTTATTGAAAGATGGAAAAGAAACGTTGAATGCAGAAGATTTAAACTCTTTTTCAAAAGCGATGAATGCTTTCGTATTTGATGTACTTGGATTAGAAGACGAAAAAACAGCAGAAAGCGGTAATGACAAATTAGAAGGCACCATCAATATGCTTATCGAAATGAGAAAACAGGCTCGAGCTGATAAGAATTTTGCGTTGTCTGACCAAATTAGGGATCAGTTGTTAGCTTTAGGAATCCAGTTGAAAGACGGAAAAGAAGGCACTACTTTTAGCATTTAATCTACCTGAGGCAGGAGCATTAGGGTTTTATACAACTACAGGATTCATCAATCTAAAATTAAGATTACGAAGATGTTAAAAAAAATTACCATATTCCCTTTTTTGCTGTTGGTTCGTTTTTACCAGGTTGCCATTTCCCCCTTTACCCCTGCAGCCTGCCGATTTGACCCCACCTGCTCTTCCTATATGATTGAAGCACTCCAAAAACACGGATTGTTTTGTGGTGGTTTTTTAGGTTTAAAAAGGATTTTAAGTTGTCACCCTTGGGGAAAAAGAGGCTATGACCCCGTTCCTGACAAAAAATGCAATCATTGATTATGATACTTTAAAGTTCCATAAAACGGCTGTTTAAAAAAGACTTAACACAAATTTAGAATTGTAACTAAAAACAAAAACTGTATTTTTACAACAAAAATAAAATAATGACACACGCTTTAAACATCGTTTGGAACCCGTCACAAGGGATTGATTTAGGATTTTTTATCATTCGTTTTTACAGTTTAATGTTTGTAATCGCTTTTGGATTGGGCTGGTACATCATGAAAAATGTATTTGAAAGAGAAAATGAATCCTTAGACAAACTGGACTCCTTATTCATTTGGTCTGTTTTGGCTACTTTAATTGGAGCCCGTTTAGGACATGTATTTTTTTATGATTGGGAATATTTTCGAAATCATTTATCCGAAATCATTTTACCATTCCGATTCACACCTAATTTTGAATTCACAGGATATCAAGGATTAGCAAGCCACGGAGCGGCTATAGCCATAATAATTGCCATGTATTTTTACAGTAAAAAAGTTTTACACAGGCCCATTTTATGGATTTTAGACCGAGTGGTACTTGCCGTGGCCAGCGGAGCCATTTTTGTTCGATTTGGAAATTTTTTTAATTCGGAAATCGTTGGAAAAGAAACAAATTCTCCTTTCGGAATACAATTTATCAGAGATTATTTTAGTCCAAACGATGCTGTAAATGCCACACAAATAGCGGATCCAAACGAAGCCTATCACGCCATTGCTACCAATCCTAAGTTTGCCAATTTACTAAGCCAAGTACCGGCTAAGCATCCGGCACAATTATACGAAGCCTTTGCTTATATTTTCGTGTTTGCCATTTTATTTTATTTATATTGGAAAACGGAAGCGAGAGAAAAATCGGGCTATCTTTTTGGAGTCTTCCTTGTTCTTTTATGGACCATACGATTTATAGTGGAATACGTCAAAGAAAGTCAGGGTGGTTTTGAAAGTGCTTTAGGATTATTTTCTACAGGACAATGGCTAAGTATCCCTTTTATCCTAGTGGGCCTTTACTTTATATTTACTGCCGAAAAACCCGTTAAAATATAACGCTATAAAAATAGTATTTGCAAAAAAGCTCCCGGCGTCGGGAGCTTTTTTGTTATTTATCTCTTTAATGAGAAATGGGATTTAAATTGTTTCACTAATCCACTCTCGACATAATCTACCACAAACCAATAATCCGTTGCCGGCAAAGGATGTCCGTTATAGCTACCGTCCCAACCCGTACCGTTTGGAATAATTTCTTTTAGTAGTTTACCATAACGGTCAAATATTCGAATTTTTGAACCCAAAGCATTTTCCAGAGTGAAAATATTCCAGGCATCATTGTACCCGTCATTATTTGGTGTAAAAAATCTAGGATAATCGATAACTAGAATATTTGTTTTAGTTATCGGACTGCTACAACCTGTCACTTCTTTCACTGTAACAGAATGATAGCCTGCCGCCACATACTCAAAAACCGGACTTTGTTGAAAAGGACCGTCATCGAGTTGATACAAATAATCTCCGGGGCCGCTGGCTGTAATGGTAATCATCTGATTTTTAGAAAAAGCTTCCGTAACACTCCATGTAAAATCAACTAAGGTATTGGATGGATTCACTGTAATGGTTTGTGTTATACTTATAGCACATTGTCCCGGATTGGGCGTAAAAAGATAATCACTGGCTCCCAAAACCGAAGTATCAACCGTAGCCGGACTCCAAGTTCCGGTTATTGCAGGAACATTTGAAGAGCTTGTTGGTAAAGCCGGAACAACCTCATTTTCACAAACAGTCGTTGGAACGTTTACAAATATTGGGGTTTTCAATTGATTCACTGTAATCGTTAAAGTAGCTGTTGTGGCACATTGACCAGTGTTTGGGGTAAAGGTATAGGTTGCAGTAGCCGTATTATCTAAGCCCGGAAACCAAGAACCGGCATAACCATTAGTAGAAGTTGTAGGTAAAGGCGCCAATGGATCTCCGGCACAAATGGCAGGAACCGCATTAAACGTCGGAATTGCATTTGGCGTAACCGTGATGGTCATGGCAGTTGTTGTAGCACATTGTCCCGCAGCAGGTGTAAAAGTATAAAGTGTAGTTGCCGTATTATTCAATCCCGGAGACCATGTCCCTGTAATATTGTTTGTTGAAGTTGTAGGCAAAGCCGAAAGCGCAGTACCCGAACAAATTGGCGGAACCTGAGTAAAAGTTGGTGTTATATTAGGATTGACGGTAATCGTTATTGTAGTGGTTGGACTTGCAACACATTGCCCCGGATTTGGCGTAAAAACATAATTAAAAGGTCCCAAAACAGTTGTATTAACCGTTGCCGGACTCCAAGTACCGGTTATCGGTGTCGCATTTGACGAACTGGACGGTAAAACTGGCGAAGTTGCATTTTGACAGACCGTTGTAGGTATCGTTGCAAAAACAGGGGTTGCCAATGGTATAATGGTAACATTCAGTGTTTGGGTAGTCGCACAAGGAAACAAAACAGGATCCGGGGTAAAAACATAACTCCCGCTGGCAGTATTACTCACTATTGCCGGGGACCAAGTTCCTGTGATACCATTTGGAGATGTAGAACCTAAAATTGGTGCAGGAGTTGTTCCTGAACAAAATGGAGCTATAGCAGGAAAATTTGGCGTTACAGTGAAAGTTCCACAAGGTACGGAACAAGTAATCGTTTGAGGCGGAACGCAAGGATGAGTTGCCGAAGACAAAGTAAGTGTAGCCGATTGACCAGGTGACATCCCAAAAACTTGTTGGTGCGATACTCCTGTCGTACCTGAAACAGGAGCTTGGCCTTGAATCGTGTAAGTATAATTATATGTATTAGAAATAAGCGGATTATTTGACCAATCAAACATAACCGAACTATTTCTATCAGCAGGTAAAACTTGGGAAGGGTCACACCTAAAATTAAGAATTTGCGCTCCATTATCAGCAACTACTATAACATCAATTCTAGAACGAGCACTCTCAATAATACCTAAAGTTTCACTCACATAATAAGAAGTCGTTCCGACGGTAGCAGTGGACGGAGTCGGGGCAGTTGAAGATGCTGTGCCCCCCGTTGCGTCAGTTCCGTACCAATTCAAAGTAGCACCAGCCGAAGGCGTTGCTGTCAACGGTACAGCCGGACTGTTTTGACAATAATAAACTGGGGAAGAAACAGTGGGGGGAGCAAATACTTCCTCACATAGAATTCTTTTTTTCAAAAAACTGTTTTCCGAAACAATATTTAAATTGTTTTTGGCATAACTGGTTAAATTTAAAAAAAAGATACCAAAAAAAAGATATGCTAATAAATTGAGGATTCTATTCATTTTTCAAAAATTTAGAAATTGAACTAAAATGAAATAACCAATCGAAGCAATTACAATTATACGTAAATATATAAAATTTGAAAATGCAATAAAATTAAATTCATACTTAATCCCTAATAAACAAGTTTTTAAAGAAATCCCGAATACTTTACAACATAACAAACAAAGGCATAAACAAATAATAAGACAAAGAAAACTTAAGAATAAATAATCATCAAAAAAAAAGGATTCCTTTGCAAGGAATCCTTTTTAAATAATCTATACTACTGAATTAAGCAGCTTCTTGATGTTTTTTCTCAATCAATTTTTTATCTTCTCTAGAGATCGTATCCACTAATACAGGAGTAGCAATAAATAAAGAAGAATAGGTTCCTACCACAATACCTATTAACATTGCAAAGATAAATCCTCTGATTGATTCGCCACCAAAGATGAACATAATCAACAATACGCCAATCATCGTTAATGAAGTATTAATTGTTCTTGACATTGTTGAATTAATCGATTTATTTACGATTTCACCAAAATTACCTTTGATTTTTCCATCTAGGAATTCACGAACCCTGTCAAATACGATAACCGTATCATTCATAGAATATCCGATAACGGTAAGAATCGCAGCAATAAAATGTTGATCGATTTCCATTCCAAATGGCATGAACTTATAGCATAAAGAATAAATTCCCAATACAAAAACAACATCGTGTGCAACAGCAGCAATCGCTCCTAAACCATATTGCCATTTTCTAAAACTAATAAATAAATAGATAAACACTATTAGCATCGCTCCAAGTACAGCCCAATATGCATTAGTCTTAATATCTTCTGCAACTGTTGGTCCGACTTTAGACGCTTGTAAAACCCCTAATCTTTTACCGTCATAAGCATTTACAAATTTATCATACGTCAATCCGGCAGAGAAATGTTGTTTCAAATTATCATATAATAATTTATTTACTTCCTCATCTGCTTTAGTTCCGTGATCTTCTACTTTGTATTTAGTAGTAATTTTCAATTGGTTATCATTACCAAATATTTTTACTTCTGCACTACCTTCAAAAACTTTAGCCAATTCTGCTTTTACAACTTCAGCTTCTACTGGTTTTTCAAAACGCACTTGGAACGTCCTTCCTCCCACGAAATCCACTCCCTGATCCAAACCATTGGTGAATAAAGAAATAAAACTAACAACCACAACAATACCGGAGAATGCATAAGTCCATTTTTTAACTTTCAAGAAATCAAAATGGAAGTTTGTAAAGAAGTTTTTAGAGAAATTAGTAACAAATGACAAGTCATTTTTACCAACGATATTTTTGTCTATAAATATTCTTGCAATAAAGATTGACGTGAATAATGACGTAACAATACCTATCAATAAGGTCGTAGCAAATCCTTTAATAGGTCCTGAACCAAAAATAAACAATACTGTTCCAATTAAAATATGCGTTACGTTAGCATCTACGATAGAACGCATAGCCCCTTTCCAGCTGTAAGAAGCGACAACCGCTTCACCCAGTGATTTTCCTTCTCGCAATTCTTCTTTTGCTCTTTCATAAATAATGATATTCGCATCAACAGCAGTACCCATAGTCAAAACAATACCGGCAATACCAGGAAGTGTAAGAACAGCTCCCAAACTCGCTAAAATTCCAAACAAGAATAGTAAGTTAACCGCTAAGGCAATATTAGCATACCAACCTGCTTTACCATAATACACTAACATCCAAAGCGACACTAAAAGCAATCCTACGATAGCAGAAGTTGTTCCATTATCAATGGCTTCCTGACCCAAGGATGGGCCTACCACTTCTGATTGTACGATATCTGCAGCAGCCGGTAATTTACCTGCTCTTAAAACGTTAGCTAAATCTTTAGTTTCAGTTACATCAAAAGTTCCTGAAATTTCAGATCTTCCTCCTGAAATTGGACCACTTGAAACACCTGGAGCGGAATACACCACATTATCTAAAACAATAGCAATGTTTGTTTTTTGAGTATAAGCTCTGCCTGTTAATTCTTCCCAAGTTTTTGCCCCCTGACCATTCATTTGCATAGAAACAGCAGGTTTTCCTAACTGATCAAAAGTATCACTTGCATCCGTAATAACACCACCTCCCATAGCAGGCATATTATCTCTGTTTCCTCTTAAAGCATATAATTCTACGGCATCCACATCTTTACCTTTAGCATCTTTAATTGTGCTTGGTTTTCCCCAAACAAATTTTGCATAATGCTGGTCTGCTGCCAATAAAACTCTAATGTCAGCTCTTTTCAAATATCCGTTTACAACTGCCGTATCTTTTGGAGAGAAAAGCCCCAAAACAGGCCCACCACCTTGAGCAATTATTTTATCCAATAAAGGATTATTTCCTTTTTTAGCGGCTGCTGTATCTTTTCCATCGGTCAATAAAGCACTCAAAGAATCTTTAGCAACAGTTTTAGCTGCTACTTTATTAATTTCAGTTTTTTTCAATGCTTCATTGGCAGCCATCAAAAAGTTACCAATTTCTTCAATTTTGTACGTTTCCCAAAATTCTAATTGCGCCGTACTTTGTAATAATTTTTTAATTCTGTCTACATCTTTAGCTCCTGGAAGTTCTACAAGAATTCTTCCTGATTCTCCTAATTTTTGAATATTAGGTTGTGTTACACCAAATTTATCGATACGTTTTCTTAATACTCCAAAAGCACTTTCTACAGATTCATCAACTTTTCTTTTGATTACTTTTTGAACTTGTGCATCTGTCATTTGAAAATCAATTCCACCTTCACCCTGTAAACTTCTGTTTGCAAAAATATCAGGAGACGCTAATTTTACCGTTCCTTTAGAATTAGCTTCAAATGCTTCGAAAAAAGCATCAATATACGTTTGATTTCCTTTTTGATTGGCAGTTGCATCAGCCAAAGACTTATTGAAAACTGGATTTTTTGAATTATTAGACAATCCTTTCAAAATGTCTTTAACCGAAATTTGAAGAATCACATTGATTCCTCCTTCTAAGTCAAGACCTTTATTAATTTGCTTGTCCTTTACTTCATTAAAAGTAAAGTCAGTAAATCCTAAACGGAAAACATTTTCTTTTCCGATAGAATCCAAATATTTTAATTCTTTTTCAGGATTTCCATTAGCAAAAGTCTTTGCATCGTTTTTTATTTTGTTCGAAACAAAAGTGAAAGAAAGTTGGTAAATACTTACCAATGCAAATAGAATTGCGAAAAATTTAATAAGTCCTTTATTCTGCATTATTACTAAAAATTAATTATTTTATATTATTTATTTTGTTTTAATCTTTCTATTAGGTGTGTTTTTCTTCATTTTTTTATCAAAAACGTAAAAACTCGAAAATCATATTTTTTTTAAACCGAGCAAATATATAATTCTGGTTAAGATTAACCAATTTATTTATGGAATAATCTCAAAAAAAAGACTGCAAAAGTGCAGTCTTATCTTTTATATGACTAAAATATTAAACTAATATCGTTTTCAAAGCATCATTCATTTGTCTGACAGCATCGGCACTTTTAGCAAACAATGCCTTTTCCTGATCGTTTAATTGAATCGTAAGAATCTCTTCGACTCCATTTTTACCAATTATACAAGGTACCCCTATACATATATCATTCTGACCGTATTCCCCTTCAATATAAACCGAACAGGCTATCATTCTTTTTTGATCATTCAAAATACTATCCACCAAAAAAGCTACGGATGCTCCCGGCGCATACCAAGCTGATGTTCCTAAAAGACCCGTAAGTGTTGCTCCACCTACCATTGTATCTGCCGCTATTTTTTGCAAAACCTCTTCAGATAGAAATTGTGAAACCGGAATACCATTATAAGCAGCTAATCGCGTTAGCGGAATCATAGTGGTATCACCATGACCACCTATAACCATTCCCGACACGTCATTTGCCGGTTTATCCAAAGCTAAAGACAAATAGGTTCTAAAACGGGAACTATCTAAAATCCCACCCATCCCAATAATTCTGTTTTTTGGCAAACCAGTCGATTTTAATGCCAAATAAGTCATCGTATCCATTGGGTTTGATACCATTACAATTATAGTATTCGGAGAATATTGAAGCACATTTTCGACTACACCCTTAACAATTCCGGCATTGATACCAATTAATTCCTCACGTGTCATTCCCGGTTTTCTAGGAATTCCGGAAGTAATCACAACAACATCACTCGCTGCCGTTTTTGAATAATCATTGGTAACCCCTATCACCCGGGTATTGAATCCGGTATCAGTAGCACACTGCATAATATCTAAAGCTTTACCTTCGGCAAATCCTTCTTTAATATCCAATAATACTACTTCGCTGGCAATTCCTCTATAAGAAATCACATCTGCGCAGGTTGCACCTACATTCCCTGCTCCTACAATGGTAACTTTCATATCTTAACGTTTATATCGGTTATTGTTAATTTAGCTAATTGTTAATACTGCTAATCTACAATTTATTGATTAAAATAACCACCGATTAAACTATTTTTTATGCATCAATATTAGCATAAACAGCATTTTTCTCGATAAATTCTCTCCTTGGCGGCACTTCATCACCCATCAACATAGAAAAAACCCGATCAGCTTCAACCAAACTATCAATCGTTACCTGGCGCAGCGTCCTGAAATTAGGATCCATTGTTGTTTCCCACAACTGCTCTGCATTCATCTCTCCAAGACCTTTATAACGTTGAATAGCCGCACTTCCTCCCATTCTTTCATTCGCCTGATCACGTTGCACATCCGTCCAAGCATATTCTTTTTTATTTCCTTTTTTAACTAAATACAAAGGTGGTGCCGCAATATAAACGTGACCTTCTTCAATTAATTCTTTCATAAAACGGAAAAAGAATGTCAAAATCAAAGTAGAAATGTGACTACCATCGACATCGGCATCACACATGATGATCACTTTATGGTAACGTAGTTTCGAAATATTCAAAGCCTTACTATCCTCTTCAGTACCTACAGTAACTCCAAGCGCCGTAAATATATTTCGAATCTCTTCGTTTTCAAAAACCTTATGATGCATCGCTTTTTCCACATTCAAAATCTTACCACGTAATGGCAAAATAGCCTGGAAATTTCTATCACGACCTTGCTTAGCAGTTCCTCCTGCCGAATCTCCCTCGACAAGATACACCTCGCATTTTGCCGGATCTTGCTCTGAACAATCTGATAATTTTCCTGGCAATCCACCGCCACCCATTACGGTTTTACGTTGCACCATTTCACGCGCTTTTTTAGCCGCATGACGGGCTTGAGCCGCCAAAATTACTTTTTGAACAATGATTTTAGCATCATTTGGATTTTCTTCCAAATAATTCTCTACCATTTCACTTACCGCTTGACTCACAGGAGAAACTACTTCTCTGTTTCCAAGTTTGGTTTTCGTTTGACCTTCAAACTGAGGTTCAGCAACTTTTACCGAAATAATAGCTGTTAATCCTTCACGGAAGTCATCTCCAGAAATATCGAATTTTAATTTATCCAACATTCCCGAAGCATCTGCATATTTCTTCAACGATCTTGTAAGACCCGTTCTAAAACCTTGTAAATGCGTTCCTCCTTCGTGAGTATTGATATTATTTACGTAAGAAAAAATATTTTCAGAATAACTTGTATTGTAAATCAAAGCCACCTCAACCGGAATCTCTCCTTTTTCGTTGTCCATAGAAATTACATGTCCAATAATTGGCTCACGATTCCCATCTAAATAACGAATGTATTCTTTCAATCCTTCAGTAGAATGAAAAACTTCAGAAAGAAAATTCCCATCTTTATCCACTTCTCTTTTATCCGTAAAAGTAATTGTAATTCCTTTGTTCAGAAAAGCCAATTCACGCATACGAGCTGAAAGCGTATCGTATGAATACTCCGTAGTTTGTGTAAAAATAGTTGGATCAGGATAGAAAGTTACAATAGTACCTCTCTTAGTGGTATCCCCAATTTGTTTTACTGGATACAACGCTTTTCCTCTTTCATATTCTTGTTGATATACTTTTCCATCACTACTATGTACTGTCGCAGTTAAATGATTAGACAAAGCATTCACACAAGAAACCCCTACACCGTGTAAACCTCCAGAAACCTTATACGAATCTTTATCAAATTTACCTCCAGCACCAATTTTAGTCATTACAACCTCCAATGCCGAAACGCCTTCTTTTTTATGAATCCCTACCGGAATACCACGTCCATTATCTTCTACTGTAATAGAACCATCTTCATTGATTGCAACACCAATAGTATCACAATGACCTCCCATTGCCTCGTCAATGGAGTTATCTACAACCTCATAAACTAAATGGTGAAGTCCTCGAACCCCTACATCTCCAATATACATGGAAGGACGCATTCTTACGTGCTCCATTCCTTCTAATGCCTGAATACTATCTGCTGAATAATTGTTCTTGATTTCCTCGCTCATATGTTTTATTCTAAATGTAATTTTGTCTAACAAGCAAATATATAAAAACACAAACTATATAGCGTTAAAAATAACCTTTTAAGCCTTTAAGTTATCAACAAAAAATGTCAATTTCGACAATAAAAATCAATACCAATTGCAATGACAAAATTCAACAGTAACAACAATAGAAAATTTCCATTTTTAAATAAAAATACCCCAAAAACAAAATTTCCAAAACAAACATTGAGATGCTCATTTTGGAAATTTATTATTTTTCAATTGGCAATTATCATCGCCCTTGAAATTGATTTTTAATATTACTATTTGATTATTCGAACATTCATTTCTTCTACCTTTTTATCAGATAAAGGAGATGGTGCACCAAACAATAAATCTTCACTGGTTCCTGTTTTCGGGAAAGCCATCACCTCTCTAATAGATGCTTTTTTCTCCAAAATCATCATCAGACGGTCAATTCCCCAGGCGATTCCTCCGTGTGGCGGTGCGCCGTATTGGAAAGCTTTATACATCGTCCCTACACTTTTAATCATTTCTTCTTTGTTGTAACCCATATTTCTATAAGTCGCTTCAAGAATCTCCGATTTATGTGCACGAACAGATCCTCCACCAATTTCGTAACCATTTAAGATGATGTCGTATTGTTGCGCGATGATGCTTCCAATTTCCTCTTCTTTACCATTCATGTGTTTTTCCAAATCATAAATAGCCGGCATCGAGAACGGATTGTGTGTAAATGTCCATCTTCCTTCATCTGTTTTTTCAAACATTGGAAAATCAACCACCCAAGCCGGACGTAATTCCTTTGGATTAATTAAGTGCAACATTCTACCCAATTCCTGACGAACAGCATCCAAAGCCTTATTAGCTGTAGCATAATCTGCCGCTGAAAAGAACACAATATCTCCTACCTGTGCATCAGTCGCTTTTATAATTCCTGCCGCAATTTCTTCACCTAAAAACTTAATAATTGGCGATTGCAACTCTTCTTCATTCACAATAATATAAGCCAATCCACCTAAACCGTGTTGCTGTGCAATAGCAGTTAAAGCTTCGATTTGACCTTTAGACATACGCTTGTTTCCTTGCTCTTGAGCTGAAACTTTGATACATTTTACAATTCCACCTTCTTCAATTGGCTTAGAAAACACCTGGAAAGTGGTATCTTTTACAATATCGGTAATGTCTTGCATTTTCAAACCATAACGCAAATCAGGTCTGTCACAACCATAGAAATCCATTGCATCTTTATAGGTAATCACTTCAAACGGACGCAAAATCCATTTGTTACCATATACTTTCTTAACTACTTCATTAAAAATTTTGGTATTCAAATCGATAATTTGCCGCATACTGGCATACGCCATTTCCATATCCAATTGCGTAAATTCCGGTTGACGATCTCCACGGGAATCCTCATCTCTAAAACAACGCGCTACCTGAAAATATTTCTCATAACCACTCACCATCAACATTTGCTTGAACTGCTGTGGCGCTTGTGGCAAGGTATAAAACAAACCGGCTTGTTTACGTGTAGGAACAATAAATTCACGTGCTCCTTCATCAGTTCCAGCACTTAAAATTGGTGTTTCAATTTCCAAAAACTCCTCCGCATCTAAGATATCGCGAATTAACTTAATTACTTTATGACGGTTTACAATGGCTCTTCTTACCTCTTCGTTTCTGTGATCTAGGAACTTGTATTGAAAACGAATCGCTTCATTTGTTTTTGCCGCTCTCTTAATTTCGAAAGGCAATGTTTTTGATAAATTTAGAATTTCTAAAACTGAAGTTTCTAATTCAATTTTACCCGTACGTAAACCTGCATTATAATCATCTTCATTACGACCTACTACGATACCTTTTACCGAAATTACCGATTCCGGTTTCAGTTTCACCAACTCATCGATATTAGGGAATGATTCTCTACTGATACGGATTTGGAAAATCTCATAACTTGAATCACGCAAATCAATAAACATCAATTCACCGTGATCACGAACACTCGCTACCCATCCAGACAACATCACTTCTTCTTTGATGTTTTCTTCTGATAATTGTGAAATTTTATGAGTTCTATAGGTATCTTTTATAACAATAGGAATTTCAGGAAGTGCTTCTTCATGACTTTCCTTTTGCTCCGCAACCGCTTCTTTAGCAACTTTTTCCTGAGCTTCTTTTTTTTCTAAAACAGCAGCAGCACCTAATTTGTCTAAAATAATTTGACGAATTATTTTTCCATTTGCTCCTTTTCCAATAACACCTAAAACTTTACCAACTAAAATACCTGCTTTTCCTTGGTCTCCCGCTTTAATATCATTGGCAACCGCTTCATTTTCTGAAATCACAGTCGCAATTACTTCCTGGATTTTTTCCTCAGAAATGGTATTTTCTTCAAAATATTTATTGTAGTCAAAATTTTGATCTTTTAAATAACCTGCAATAGCATTTTGAACCAAAACCGCCGTGATTTTTTCGGCTTTAAATAATATAAAAATGGTTATTAAATGCTCAATATTATGGATTCTAGCGTAATCTTCAGCCTTTATGTTATTAGCCAAAGTTTTAGCAACAAACGAAGGATCTTTAATTTCGTTATTTAAAGTAACGAATGTTCTGGAACGCAAAGCATCAGCCGTAAAAAACTTAGCATCTTGTGGCAAAACACCTCCGTTAATCAAAATAGATTCCACCGCATAAGGCAAAGCGCTTGTATCCACTTTAATGGCTTCAATCTCCGCTTTAATATTTACAAACGGTAAGTCCGGCTCAGAAATAAAACGGTAATCCGCTTCAAATTCTTTTTTACGCATGGTTTTGGTTTGCTTTAAATCAGCGTCCCACAACACAGTTGTTTGATCAGGTCTAAATTCCTTATTTTCAACAAAATAATTAAATTGTTTCTCTACTTCTTCTTTCAAAGCTTCGACCATAAACTTAAACGAGTTCAAGTTTTTGATTTCCGTTCTTGGATTTAAATCGTAAGAGTGTTTTTTACGCAAAGACACCGAAACATCCGATTTGAATTCTCCTTTTTCTAAATTCGCTTCAGAGATCCCCAAGTTTTGAACAATACGTTGAATGTATTGCGCGTAAGTTGAAGCATCTTCAATATTTCTGATACAAGGCTCCGTAACAATTTCAATCAATGGAACTCCAGCTTTGTTAAAATCGACTAACGAAATTTTCTTTTCGTGCATCAATTTGGCAGCATCCTCTTCAATATGAACCTGAGTTAAATTCACTGTAAACTGCGTACCGTCATTTCGGTAACAAGATACGTGTCCATCAGGAATGATCGGATTGTGAAATTGCGTTATCTGAATATTTTTTGGGTTATCCGGGTATTCATAATGCTTTCTATCCCAAGAGATTACTTCATTACTAAAGGATGAATCCACCGCTTTACCAAAATAAATCGCTTTGGTAATCGCTTCTTTGTTTAAGGCTGGCAAAACGCCCATTTGTCCCGTACAAACGGAACATATATTTTCATTTGGTGTTTCTATTTCTTGATTGGGACAAGAACAAAACAACTTGGTTTTGGTATTCAATCGAACGTGAGTTTCCAGTCCAATTACCAATTCTAAATCGTGGGCTTTTAAAGCCGCTGTTAATTGCTCCAATTCCATTATATTGTATCTTTTAAGAAGTTTGCGAACTTCAACACTAATTCATCATTATTTTTTGCTGCAGTAATTTGCAATCCGGTACTTGTTCCTTGTGGCACGGTCAAAGTTGGCAATTGCCCTAAACTAAAACCAACCGTATAAGCATCCGATAAATACATCGCCAAAGGATCTTTTAAACTGTCTCCAATTTTAGGAGGCGTGCTTGGCGTAACTGGCGATAAAATAATATCCACTTCTTCGAAATCTTTACTGAAGTTCTCCGAAATCTGATCTCTTAAAGCCAATCCTTTTAAATATATTTCATCCGAGAAACCTTGTGACAACACCTGGTTTCCTCCCACAATTCTGCGTTTTGTTTCTTCTGAAAAATTTTCAGAACGTGTAACAGCATAAGTTTCAATTAAATTTTCCGCTTCAATACGGTTTCCATAATTAGTTCCGTCCAAACGGGATAAATTCGAAGCTGTTTCCGCCATTGCCAACGTATAATAGGTTGAAACCAAAATATCCGATTTGAAAAAATCCAATGCTGCCACTTCAATTCCTTTGGCTTTGATTTTTTCGATGCTTGCCAAGAAATCCGCTTTTATTTGGGTATCGATAGCATCGCTTTCGATAAAGTTTTTAAAATAACCAACCGTTTTTACCGCAGAAGTTGCTATTGCCTCTTCACTAATTGCTGATGAAGCGATGGAAGTTTGATCTTTTGGATCTTTTCCACTCATTACATTCAATACAATTCGGATATCTTCAATGGATTTTGCCAATGGCCCCACGCAATCTGTAGAAGATGCATAAGCCATCAATCCAAATCTTGAAATTCTTCCGTAAGTAGGTTTGAAACCATAAATATGATTGTATCCGGCAGGCTGACGAATCGAACCTCCTGTATCTCCACCAATTGAAAACACAGTATATTCCTTGGCAACATTAACTGCAGATCCACCGCTTGAACCTCCGGCAACTAATTCTGGATTGATAGCGTTTTTTACCGCTCCAAAAATGGTATTTTCACTGGATGATCCGTGACCAAAACTGTCACAGTTTTCTTTTACCAATGGAATCGCACCGGCATCCAATAATTTCTGAATGGCAGTAGCCGTGTAAGGAGATTTATAATTTCTTAACAATTCAGAACTTGCAGTAGTATACGTTCCTTGTAACATATACACATCTTTAATTCCAAAAGGAATCCCTTCCAACAAACCTATGGTTTCTCCGTTTGCAATTTTAGCATCTACTTTAGCAGCTAAATCTAAAGCCAAAGTATCCAACAAAGAATTGACAGAGTTATAGGTGTTTTGTTTCAGCAAGTCTAATTTTTCTTGTACTAAAGCGGTGCAAGTAATTTGTTTTGACACCAATTGTTGGTGTATTTTTTTTATTTGAGAATCCATTTTTATCCTTCTATAACTTTAGCAACAACTAAAAAACCATTTTTCTTGTTCGGGAAATTTTCTAAAATAAGTTGTTTCTCCATAGCCGAACTCTCTATCACAACATCTTCTCTTAAATCACTTACGGACACACAATTATGATTGACAGTATTTGCAGCATTATTATTTGATGGATGTGCATTCTTAATTACATCAAACAATTTGTTCACGCTCTCGGAAGGCTGTGCTCCTTTAATACTCGACAAGACGTCGACTGTCATTATTTTACTCATAATTTTAATTCGTTTTAAAGTCAAACTTTTAAGGTCGCGAATTTACGAAAGTTTTTTTTAGGGAATCCCATTTTTTTAAATGATTTCAAATGCACAAAAACCAAAGTTCCACTCGAAAAGACAGACTTTGGTTTTTATATAAATTATCAATTTTAAAATGTTTGTTTTGCAAAAAAACAAAATCTACTCAACGCTCTCAATCAAATACCTCGTCCCATTAATTTCAAAAGTAAAACCAACCGAATTACCCATTAACTTACTCCCCAACGGCGATTGTGGAGACAAAGCAATTATATTTACTCCATCGATTGTTATTTTTGGCAAAGCCAAAGACAAATACAAATAAATCCCGTTCGCTTTTACCAAACTGCCCAAGACTATTGTTTTTGCAATTGCCGAAGCATCAATTTTGTCCAAAACAGCTTTTTGCTCTAAAACTTCCCTTAGTTTCGTGTTGAATTTTTCCTGTTCCAAATGCATCATCGCCAAAGCGGTTTCGTGTTTATCGCCCGCTGAGCCCTTGGCATCGTTTCTAGAATCTTCGGTCAAAGCTGAAATCATATCCCGAAAAGCATCAATTCTATCTTCTACTAATCGGCTGTAATAATCATATATTTTTTGTTTGAAAGTCATCTGAGGAATTTAAACGCAAAGTACGCAAAGTTTTTCGCAAGGTTCACAAAGTAATTTTGTAAAATTTCTTGCCAGAAAATATATAAGCCAAAAAGTATAAAGTTCAAAAAGTAAAAAACATTCTTATTCTTTGCGTAAAACTTTGCACACTTTGCGGTAAAAATATTAAAAATCAAATTTATAATTTGCACCCACCACTATCTGAAAGCCTTGAACCGGATAATTCAACCATTTTTGATACGACTGATTAGTAATGTTATTGGCTTTCAAAAAAGCAGTCAACTGATCGCTATACTTATACCCAACATGAGCATTCAAATCAAAATAAGAAGGCAGTGTTATAGGAGTTGGCTGAACCACATAAACAATATCCGTATTCAGTTTTTGATCTTTGCGTTCCCCAACATAGAAAACAGAAAGTCCACCATACCATTTTGGAGCAACATTAAAATCAATCGATGAATTGATTTTTACCGATGGCAGGTTCCATGCTTCCTGTTGAAAATCGTTGGTATAACTCATAAAACTTCCACTAACCCCGAAAGTTACATCATCTGAAAAATCAGCTTTCAAATCTCCCGAAAAACTCACGGTACGCATATCGTCGTAAACCACCTGCATAGAATTCCCAAAAGCATAATCTTCATTAGAAGGACTCTCATTATAATCATTGCTTTTAAACAAGGCTTTGTTTCGTTCGTTAACAAAAGAACCTCTAATGTTGTAACTTACCGTATTAGCCAATTTCCCTTTCAAACCAGCATAAATATCATATTGCTTATCTGTAGGCATAATGGCTATTGTAGGCGACAAAAATGGATTTTTGGCTACAAAATCCTGATACGAATTTTGCTCTAAATTCCCTTCGGCTCCAGCATAAAAAATCATCAAATCATCAACCAGGTTATATGAAGCCGTAACCTTTGGATAAATTAAAAATTTATTATTCTTATTTTCAATGTCCGCACTGTAAAAAAAGCCTGCTCCAAGATTCAATGCCCAACCTGATTCTTCGAATACAAGACTTGGTGCCAAACCAAAATTGACAACCCCATATTTTACAGGAGAAACATTATCATTAGTATAATTTTTATCAAACTTTCCTGCCACATAATCTAAAGTCACATCTGTTTTTATTAACTCATCTATGATATTAAACTGCAAAGAAGGCGTAACATAAAATCTGTTTTCGGAAGAACTGAACGAATCCGAAAAATGACTGAACTTGATTTTTGCTTCATTAAGCAAATCTCCATCAAACCGTATCTTACCTCCCAAATAGATTGTATTATAACTATGTTTCGAATCTATTCCGCTAATTAAATTGGATCTATCCATCGGCGCTAAAGTACTTCCAAGAGCTTCCGGCAATCCGTACCAATTATAACTTTGATTTTGAAAACCTAAATTAAAACCGCTGGATATATTTTTATAATTCCCTCCATAAGTCAAGTCTATCGAAGTATCCGAAAAATGATCTTCTAACTCGACATCCTTAACCCCTCCTTGGGACGACAGATGACGAAACATTCCTCCCACATAATCAGTATCACTTAACTTCTGGGTCACAAACAATTCCCCGTTCAAGATTCCATAATTTCCTCCTCCCAAAGTCACATAATTATCAAACAGATTTGGAGCAGCCGTCTTATCCACGGCTTCTGCTTTTCCTTTAGCAGGTGTAAAAGTAGAGGCAACCGGAAAAGAAAAAATAGTGTAATTAATTTTTTCTTTTTTAGCATTCCCTTCATCATCCAACACTGGTGATTGCTGTATTTTGGAGGCATCAGAAATAGTTGGCGTGTAGGCTTTTACCACATTCACTTCTTCAGACGCTATAGCACCTTCTTTTTTTTGAGCAAAAGAAAACTGAAAAATCAGGATAAACAGACCTGTTATTATTTTATTTTGGAAATTGAATTTCATATTTTATTATTTTAATGTGAATCTCTTCAACAAACCCTGCGTGACAACGTTTCGAATTAATTGGTTATCGATGAATTTGTTTTAGACTCTTCTGCTTTAATTTGATTTAATTCTGTTTGAGCTTCGGCAACCACATCCGAAAAATCTTTGAAATTTTCAATAACATTTTCCAGAATATACGTTGCCTGAAAACTGTCTTTCAACGCATAAAAGTTCTTTGCCATCAGAACCAATCCTTTGGCTCCAAAATAACGATATGAAGAATAATTTTTGGCTAATTTTTGAACGGCCGTATTCGAACTTTCAAATTTACCTTCCTTATTTTTAAAATAAGCATCATAATACAAAGCCTCTGCTGCCAACTCACCACTGGCAATTGACAAGAGTTTGGCATAAGCTGCTTTCGCTTTCAATTCGTCTCCTGTTTGTATCGCCGAACGGGCAATGATAATTTGGGCATCACTTTTTACAGCGTCATCCGTTTTGGGATTATTCAACACTTTTTCGGCATAAACCACAGCACTGACATATTCCTTTTTATCATAATACGCTCTCATCAGATTAGACTGGGCAAAGGTTTTATTCTGAGCTAAATCAGCCTCTGTTTCTAAACGAAGTAAAAAAACAATCGCTTTATCATTTTCTTTATTTTTCAATAAAACCTGAGATAATTTTACCAAAGACTGTTCTGTAAATTCATTTTGTGGAGCTCCTACCACATATTCATAATACGGTACTGACTTACTCTCCAATCCCTCTGAAAAATACAATTGCGCCAAATAAAAATTAGCTTGTAAAGTATGTATCCCATTGGGAAAACTCGACAAATACGCCGTAAAACCTGCTGTTGCCTGTCTGTTATTATGCTGTTCAAATTGTTTCAAAGCCGAATCGTAAGTATCATTATCCAAATCAGCATCGGTAACCGCTACAAAGTCCAATGTTTTAACCCAAGCGGCATACTCGCCCACATTTCCGTTATCCACATAAATTAATCTCGCCGTTGCAACTGCCTCCAAAGCTTCCGGTGTTTTAGGAAAATCGGATGCTACTTTTTTAAACTTGGTCAAAGCCAGATTATCCCTGTCTGAATTATAATAAATTAATCCCTGACGCAAAATGGCTTTAGCAGTAAACGATCCTTTTTTATATTCAGTATTTAAACGGTCATACGTTTGTAAAGCTAAATCCTGTTTATTAACAGCCACATAAGTATTCGCTAATTCATATAAAGCATCATCGCGATACATTGACTTGGGAAACATTTGTAAAAACGAATTCAAATCGTCAATTTTTTTGTCGTTTCTGCCCACAAAACCATAGCACATCGCTTTTTGGAATGAAGCATAATCAGCATCAACATTTTTCAAATCAATCACTTTATTATACGCTTCCAATGCCGGCCAATACTTAGAAGTCATATATCTGGAATCTCCCAATCGCAAATACGAATCAATAAGACGCACTTTATCATTCGCCCCTTTTTCGGTTTGCTTTTGAAAATAATTGGCCGCCTGTTCGTAATCTTTCAACTTAAAGCAGGCATATCCAATATTGTAATTGGCGTTCTTATACTCCGGTGTTTTTGGTGCTTCACTTGAATCTAAAAATTGTTTATAACTCATCAACGCACTTTTATAATCCCCTAAAACATATTCGGTCTCCCCTTTCCAAAAAACAGCCCGTGCAGCTACCATTGCATCCATTTGCTTTTCTAACGATTTATCAAACATCTTTGCTGCTTCTTGATAATTCTTGTCGGTATACAATTCCAACCCTCTGTAGAAAGTAACTTTTTGATACGCTATTTTATTCTCGGGACTTTTGTTTTTTTCCAGCAAAGCCAAGGCTTCTTTGTAATTTTTAGAAGAAATATAGGAATCAATCAATAACTTTTCTATTTCTGAACGACTCGCATTATTGGGGTATTTAGTCATAAAATCCAACAAAACAGTCGGAACATTTTGGTACGAATTCCCGATTTCATAACTCAATTTCGCGTAATTCAAACTGGCATCTTCCTGTATCACCAAATCAAAAGTCATTTCAGATGCATTTTTAAAGGCATTCATCGCTTGCTGTTTTTTATCTAACTTCAAATAGCTTTCTCCTAAATGGTAATAGGCATTTTGAGCTATAAAATCTTTACCGTTTATAATTTTATTGAATTGGGCAATGGCATTCTCAAAGTCATTTTGTTTGTAATACGCATAACCCAATTGGTAATAATCCGTATTACTCCATTTGCCTTTTTTCCCTTTGTAAGCCGACAAATAAGGAATCGCTTTGGCATATTCTTTTAAGTTAAAATAACTCTCCCCGATAATTTTATTCAATTCTGATTTTTCAACCACATCCGATTTGCCCATCGCTTTCTCACCCAATTCGATTGCTTTTTGAAAATCCCCTTGCTTAAAATTCATATCAGCCTGATAATAGGACATTTTTTCTTTGTACTTATCATCATCGGCAACAGCATCAAAATACTTGTTCGCTGCTTTATAATCATCGCCTTCATAAGCCATAAAACCCAAATAATACTTGGCTTGCGATCCATACTCAGCAGAATTTACTACTTTATTGAGATAAACGGAGGCTTCTTTTTTCTTTTTGGAAGCAAACAAACAATAGCCTTTTTGAAAATTAAACTGATCCCTATCGGCACTGCTTAGCTGGTTTTCGTCGACTTTTTCAAACCAGTCCATGGCTTTAGCATAATTTTCTTGTTCAAAATATAAATGTGCCAATTCTGTATAAGCACGATTGCTTTTTCTGCTGGCAGGATAATCAGACACAAAACGTTCCATCAATGCATCACCATTCTCCTGATTCAATTGAATTGCACAACTCGCTTTGTAATATGCACAATCCGATTGCAACTCATCATTACCAGAATCTGATTTTACTTTTTCGAAAATAGTTAGTGCCGAGATATACTGTTTCTCCTTATACAAAGAAACGGCCGTATTAAAATCTTTTAAATCATGGGTATATAGTGCTGATTTTTGGGCCGAAACAGAAAGTGAGCCAACAAAAATCAATAAAAAGAAGAACCTATAAAATTTATGCATTTTAATTTATTTTAGTATTCAAATGTATTATTTTCTATCGGCTATAACGGATTGAAACCTGTATTTATTATGAACAATTGTTTTAACAAAACAATTGTTCCTGCATCTGCCATTCGAAAAAAATATTTTTTTTCTTCTGTAATTATTGATAATTGACAATTGATAATTACTTTTACCTAATAAATACACTAACGCTATGCCACAATCTGTACTGTCTTTAAAAAACGCAACCATTTATCAAGAAGATAAAGTAATTTTATCCAATGTAAATCTAGAAGTAAATCACGGGGAGTTCTTATATATTATAGGAAAAACAGGTTCTGGAAAAAGTAGTTTAATGAAAACCCTGTATGCCGATTTGCCATTGACAGAAGGTGAAGGCCATGTGGTAGATTTTGATTTGGTAAACTTAAAAGAAGACGATATTCCTTTTTTGAGAAGAAAAATTGGTATTGTATTTCAGGATTTCAAATTATTACCGGACCGCAGTATCAAAGACAACATGCTATTTGTATTAAAGGCTACCGGATGGACAGACCACGAAGAAATGCTTCATAAAATTGACGAAGTATTGGACAAAGTAGGCATGAAAGAATTTGTAAACAAAATGCCTCATCAATTATCCGGTGGAGAACAACAACGCGTTGCTATTGCAAGAGCCTTATTGAACGACCCGGAACTTATTTTGGCAGATGAACCTACTGGAAATCTTGACCCGCAAACCAGCGTGGAAGTATTGAGTGTTTTAAAAAAGATAAATGGCAATGGTAAGACTATCATTATGGCCACTCATGATTATGCGCTATTAATGAAATTCCCTTCTAAAACATTAAAATGCGAGGATGCTAAAATTTTCGAAGTAGTCCAGAAAACTGTTCAACACTAATTAACAAATCATTAATGCTAATAAATCTTACTATAGATTTTTTTTGAACTAAATTTTTAAGCCTTTTTTAAAATAAATCTGTTCAGTTTCTCCCCGTTTGTCTTGTAATAATTAAATTTTAGAATATCTTGAAACAAATCACTTCAATTCAAAATCCATTCATAAAATCTTTGGTATTATTACAGGAAAAAGCAAAAAACCGCAAGCAAACAGGTACTTTTTTAATTGAAGGGAAACGCGAAATTTCATTAGCCATAAAAGGCGGTTATACAATAGAAACCGTTTTATTTTTACCGGAAATTTGCCCGGAAACGGAAGCTAGAAAAACATCCAAAACAGGAGAATTCATAGAAATCAATGCTGCCATTTACCAAAAACTGGCCTATCGCGATACTACCGAAGGTATTTTGGCTGTAGCCAAAACAAAATCCTTACAACTACGCGATTTAGAATTATCGAAAAATCCTCTGATTCTTATTGCCGAGGCTCCCGAAAAACCAGGAAACATTGGCGCACTATTGCGAACAGCCGATGCCGCAAAACTGGACGCGGTGATTATTGCCAATCCAAAAAGTGACCTATACAATCCTAATATTGTACGTTCCAGTGTAGGCTGCTTGTTTACAAACCAAATCGCAACCGGAACCACTGCCGAGATTATCGCTTTTTTGAAGGAACGGAAGATTCATTTTTATTGTGCCACGTTACAAAACTCTACTTCTTATCACACACAGGATTACACCAAACCAACTGCTTTGGTCGTAGGAACAGAAGCAACCGGATTGACCCAGGAATGGCGCGATGCCGCCACCCAAAATATTATAATTCCAATGCAGGGCGAAATTGACAGCATGAATGTTTCCGTTGCTGCAGCCATTTTGATTTTTGAAGCCAAAAGACAACGGGGCTTCCAAATCTAATTCTCTTCCTATATCACTTGCATATCTACCAACTTATACTTATTTTTAGAAAATGAACCATGCCGTTATGACAGAAATAGATATCGAAAAAGAAAACAAAGCAATTGCACAAGAATACAAAGAATTGCTTAGAATCAGTTACCAAACCCTGAGCACCGAAGACAAAAAACTTATCCGTAAAGCTTTTGACGTTGCTGTAGATGCCCATAAAGAACAACGAAGAAAATCAGGCGAAGCCTATATTTTCCATCCCATTGCTGTGGCCAAAATTGTGGCCTCAGAAATAGGTCTGGGAGCTACCTCCATTGCCGCAGCTTTATTACATGATGTGGTAGAAGACACCCCGATCACCGTAAAAGACATCGAACGCCTGTTTAATCCGAAAGTAGCCCAATTAGTTGAAGGATTAACCAAAATTTCTTTGGTTCAAAAAGATATGAATGCCTCGATGCAAGCCGAAAATTTCAGAAAAATGATTTTGACGCTAAATGACGATGTGCGTGTAATCCTTATAAAAATAGCAGACCGTTTGCACAATATGCAAACTATGGAATCTATGGAGAATTACAAACAAGAAAAAATTGCATCCGAAACCTTATACATTTATGCTCCTCTAGCCCACCGTCTGGGTTTGTACAATATCAAAACCAAGCTGGAAGATTTAGGATTAAAATACACCGAACCGGTTATTTACAATGAAATTCTAAGCAAAATAAAAGAAACCAAAGAACAACAGGATGCCTATATCAAAGACATTTCTGATGTACTAAAAACAGCTTTAGACACCGAAGGAGTAGAATATATCATAAAAGGCCGTCCCAAATCAATTTATTCTATCCGTAGAAAAATGAAAGCCCAAAGCGTAAGCTTTGACGAAGTATATGATAAATTTGCGCTTCGCATCGTATACAAATCCACCCCTCATGACGAAAAATTTCTGGCATGGAAAATCTATTCCATCGTAACAGATCATTATCGTCCGAGTCCAAGTCGTTTACGGGATTGGATTTCTTCCCCAAAATCAACGGGTTACGAAGCCTTGCATATCACAGTAATGGGCCCAAAAGGACGTTGGGTAGAAGTTCAGGTTCGGAGCGAACGCATGGACGAGATCGCCGAAAAAGGTTATGCAGCCCATTACAAATATAAAAATGGGGACACCGAAGAACATGGATTAGACGTTTGGCTTAATCTCTTGAGAGAAGCTATCGAAAATTCGGAAACCAATGCCGTAGATTTTGTAGAGGATTTCAAAATGAATTTATATTCTAAAGAAATCTACGTCTTTACTCCAAAAGGAGATATCAAATCCTTGCCAAAAGGAGCCACATCACTAGATTTTGCTTTTAGCATCCATTCCGAAATCGGTATCAAAACCCGCGGAACCCGTGTAAACGGAAAATTGGTTCCACTGAACTACGAACTAAAAAGTGGAGATCAGGTAGAGATTATCACTTCTCCACATCAAAAACCAACCATCAACTGGTTAGATTATGTAACCACTTCCAGGGCCAAAAATAAAATTCGGAATGTTTTAAACGAAAACACCAAAAGAATTGCCGAGGACGGAAAAGAACTACTAACCCGCAAATTAAAACACCTTAAAATCAACGTTAACGAATCAGTTATCAATGAACTGGTTAATTTTTTCAGATTAAAAACCAGTCTGGATTTATTTTACAGAGTGGGTGTTGGTTCAATTGACAATCAACAACTCAAGGATTATGCTGCACAGAAAAGCAATACTTTAATTAATTTCTTTAAAAGCAAAATCAAACGCTCCGGAAATACGGCTGATGAAGATATCCATAAACCAATATTACACAGCAATTATGACATGCTGGTTTTTGGAAAAGAACAGGACAAACTGGACTATAAATTATCTAATTGCTGTAATCCTATTCCGGGAGATCAGGTTTTTGGATTTGTAACCATCAATGACGGCATAAAAGTACACAAAAAAGACTGTCCCAACGCCATTGCCTTACAATCCAATTATGCTTATCGCATCATGCAGGCCAAATGGATTGATTCGACCCAACAGGAATTCAAAGCGATTCTCAACATTACGGGAATGGACACCATCGGGCTTACCAACGAATTGACCAAAGTCATTTCCAATAACATGAATGTCAATATTCAAAGTATATCATTGAGTGGAGATGCCGGAATTTTCAAAGGACAGCTAACCGTTGTAGTACAAAATCTGACCATCTTGAAAAAATTAATTGACAACATCAAAAAAATAGACGGAATAGAAAAAGTGTCGAGAGTATTCCAAAATTAAGCAACCATGACGAATACGAATGAATTATCATTCCGGTATTTTTTAGTGACAATACAACCAATCTCAAAAAGGCTATATTATAATTGGGGCTAATCTTATAAAATTATACACTTATAGACACTTAAACTTGAAAACTATTAAAATAAAAATTTATCTTTGCGCGATATGACACTCATTTCCACAGATAACAATAAAAACCAAGAAATTGTAAAAAATGTTTTTACAATGTATCTTGAGCAAAAAGGACATCGAAAAACGCCTGAACGTTACTCTATACTTCAAGAAATCTATGAAAGTGAAGAGCATTTTGATATAGAAAATCTTTACATCAAAATGAAAAACAAAAATTACCGTGTCAGTAGGGCTACTTTATACAATACTATCGAATTACTGTTAGACTGTGCCTTGGTGCGCAAACACCAATTTGGGCAAAATCAGGCTCATTACGAAAAATCATACTTTGACAAACAACACGACCATATCATTATGACCGATACTGGCGAAGTAATTGAATTTTGTGACCCAAGAATCCAAACCATCAAAAAAACAATTGAAGAGATTTTTGATATCGAAATTACCAATCACTCTTTGTATTTGTATGGAAACAAAAGAAAACCAAAACCAGATAACACGATTTAAAAAATATAAATAAAAATAACCAGTACTGACAAGATTAAATTGTCTTAATAAAAATAATAATAGAATGACTGTAGATTTATTACTAGGATTACAATGGGGAGATGAAGGAAAGGGGAAAATTGTTGATGTTCTTACTTCAAATTACGATATTATTGCTCGTTTTCAAGGAGGACCTAACGCAGGACACACCTTAGAATTTGACGGAATAAAACACGTACTTAGAACTATTCCTTCAGGAATTTTTCATAAAACAGCCGTTAATGTCATTGGAAACGGAGTTGTAATTGATCCGGTAGTATTTCAAAAAGAAATCGAAGGGTTGGAGAAATTCAACATCGATATTAAAAGCAAATTAATTATTTCCAGAAAAGCACATTTAATCTTACCTACACACCGTTTGTTGGATGCTGCCTCTGAAGCGTCAAAAGGGAAAGCCAAAATTGGTTCTACCCTTAAAGGAATTGGTCCGACTTACATGGACAAAACCGGCAGAAATGGAATTAGAGTGGGTGATATTGAATTAGAGGATTTCAACGAAAGATACCGTTCTCTTGCCAATAAGCATGAAGAAATGATTAAATTCTACGGAGTTGAACTACAATACAATCTTCCGGAAATGGAAGCAGAATTTTTCGAAGCTATCGAAGAAATAAAAAAATTAGATTTTATTGACAGTGAAGAATACATGTACCAAGCTCAAAAAGCGGGTAAATCTATTTTATGCGAAGGAGCTCAAGGTTCATTATTAGATGTTGACTTTGGAACTTATCCTTTCGTAACTTCTTCTAACACCACTGCAGCTGGTGCTTGTACTGGTTTAGGAATTGCTCCTAACAGAATCAAAGAAGTGTATGGTATTTTCAAAGCCTATACTACCCGTGTAGGTAGTGGCCCTTTCCCTACCGAACTTTTTGACGAAGTAGGTGCTACTATGGCCAAAGTGGGTAACGAATTTGGTTCAGTAACCGGAAGAGCAAGACGTTGTGGATGGTTAGATTTAGTAGCCTTGAAATATGCCGTTCAAGTAAACGGAGTAACCCAATTGATGATGATGAAAGGGGATGTACTTTCTGGTTTTGATACTTTGAAAATATGTACGGAATACAATTATAAAGGAAAAAACATCGCTCACTTCCCTTACAATGTAGAAGAAGAAAATGTTTCGCCTATTTATAAAGAATTCAAAGGATGGAAACAAGATTTAACCGGAATGACTACTTATGAGGAATTGCCTATTGAATTAAAAGAGTACATCGAGTTCATTGAAAAAGAACTTGAAGTGCCTATCAAAATAGTTTCTGTTGGACCAGACCGAAAACAAACCATATTGAAATAAGAATCAAAAATGCTCTGAAAATTCAGGGCATTTTTTTTAGAGTATTAAAAAATTCCCCAAAATGAAAAATCCCGAAATCAAGATTACCAAAACGGAGTTATTATCAGACAATTGGTATCTATTAAACAAAGTCACTTTTGATTACCAAAAGGAAGATGATTCCTGGATAACCCAAAAACGCGAAGTTTATGACCGCGGAAATGGAGCCGCCATTTTGTTATACAATCCCCTCCAAAAAACGGTCATTCTCACCCGGCAATTCCGTTTACCGACGTATCTAAACGGAAATGAAAGTGGAATGATGATTGAAGCCTGTGCCGGCCTTTTGGATGAAGACCATCCTGAGCAATGTATCATCAGGGAAACTGAAGAAGAAACCGGCTATCGGGTGACCAAAGTCAAAAAAATAATGGAAGCCTATGTTTCACCGGGTGCCGTAACCGAGATTTTATATTTGTTTGTTGGCGAATACGACCAATCGATGAAAGTGAGTGAAGGAGGCGGACTCGATCATGAGCAGGAAAACATAGAAGTGCTCGAAATGCTATTTGATGAAGCCTATGCCATGATTGAAAACGGACAAATCAATGATGCTAAAACGATTATTTTACTGCAATATGCCAAAATACACCAACTGTTGTAAAAGACAAGTTGAAACCTTATAAAAATCAAAAAAGGATAATGAAGTTCGTTTCATTATCCTTTTTTTAGGTCTCAGTCTGAGCATTCACCATCCTATTTATTAGGCTGCGGAGTCATTCTCAAATAATATTTTATTCTTTGGAATCCTTTTGGGAATTTTGCCGGAATGTCTTCGTCTTTTATCGCCGGAGCAATCACTACATCCTGCCCGTCTTTCCAGTTGGCCGGTGTTGCCACACTATAATTGGCGGTCAGTTGCAAACTGTCAATTACGCGCAACAACTCGTCAAAATTTCTTCCTGTAGAAGCCGGGTACGTCAAGATTAATTTTATTTTTTTGTCCGGACCAATAATAAAAACAGAACGCACGGTAAACGTTTCGTTCGCATTTGGATGAATCATGTCATACAAATTGGCTACCGTCTTACTTTCGTCGGCAATGATTGGGTATTGTAAAGTCACATTTTGGGTTTCCTCGATATCTTTTATCCAATTCAGGTGAGATTCTAAGCCGTCTACACTCAAAGCGATTACTTTGGTATTTCGTTTTGCAAATTCCGGATAATAATTGGCCACAGTTCCTAACTCTGTCGTACAAACCGGGGTGAAATCGGCCGGGTGCGAAAACAATACGCCCCAGGAATCTCCCAACCATTCATGAAAATGTATTTTGCCTAATGTTGTTTCTGCTTCAAAATCCGGAGCTATATCTCCTAGTCTTAATGTTGCCATTTGTGTATATTTTAAAATTCAGCTAAAGTTACTTAAAAAAAACAAACAGACTCCAAACAAACCTTACAAATAGCCATTACTTTTTTGGAATATCAAAGGCTACTTAGTCGTGTTGTAAACGCCCGGGGAAAGTTCCTAAATACCTCTTTATCGCTTTGTCAACGTTTTAAACTTTGACAAAGATTATCTGGGAAATGCGGATATATGAGTTCTAGAGATCAAAAAAATTAAGTTAATGACAATTTCTCAAATACAAAACCAACTCTCCATTAAGCCAATTGCCCAAATCCGTTGCAGTAGCTGTTGTGTGCTGGTTTTTTACTTCCACAACTTTTCAGGATCTTTTTTTGTCAATGCTTTTATTAAATTTTTTGAGAATTCGACCGTTACGAGTGGAAATTGAATTTGATTTTCGCCCGTCAAAATCAATTGTTTATTTAAAACACGACTGATTTTATTCATAAAACTCAAAACCTTTTCATAATCCTCGACAGAGTTTATCTCTTCAGGTTCAATATCAAATTCAATTTCATCAACTGTAAAAAAATGAGTATTTATAATTATGTTGTCAATAATTATTGTCACAGTTTTTAATTCTAATTTCCCTGTAACGTCCGTCAATAATTGAATTAAATATTCTTTATTAATCTTATTTATAATTTGATTATCATCTGACGGTCCATATTTTACAATATGATTTGTATTTAAATAATCGATTAGAATTTTCCAATCTTCAATATCTACGTTTTCTACATAAATATCTCTTAAAGTTCCATCAGGCTCAAAAATCCATTTTATTTCTTCCCAATTATTTGTCATTCTTCATTCGGATTTTCTGAGTTCTTTTAACCGCAAATTTTCTGATAAACTAGCATACAACGTTCTCGCGCTACAAGCAGTTTGGGATTAAATTAAGCCCTATTTTCGGATTTGCCAAATCTTCCAAATACAAACCAATTTCAAATTAAGCCTAATACCCAAATTGCTTGTAGCGTGTGTTATGCCTTGTTGTTTTATAGTTATGGTACAACATCGTATACCGTTTCATTATTATTTTTAAATATTTCGCTTTGCATTTTTTTCCCTAATTTAGCTATCTCGTCTAGTGAAGAATTAGACTCTATCCTCAATACTGGGGCAGGTTTTTCTGATTTATATTGTGGCTGATTGTTATAGGTAGTCATCAAGTTTTTGAAATTGTTTGTACTTGCAAATTTTATTAACTTGTCTATAAAAGGGATTTGTTGTTCAGACATTGCTTCAAATTCAATATTAAACTTTCCATTCTCGTAAACAAAGTAAATACAGTCAATTCCATTTGATGTTATTCCAATGAATTTATATTCTGTTTGTCCATTTTGAAGTTTTGTTAAAGCACTTTGAAGTTCACTTATTTTTATCCTTGATGCTATTTGAATGGGTTGTTGGTTGGGATTTATCTCTGAACTTTGTTCTTTGTTATTGTCTTGTTTTTTTCCACAACTTATAATAAACATTGTCAGTATTAAGATTAGTATTGTTTTCATTATTAACATAAATTGCTTTTGATGTCGATTTTACAATAAGGCCTAACGTTCCGCCGCTTCTCGTCAGTTGCGAACTTCGGAACGAATTATTTTCTGTTAAAGATAAAAATTCTTGCGAAACGCAAACGCGAACTTACAACAAAACTCGCAATTGCGAGAAACGGCTGTTAGTGGCTGTTTTTTTTATTTACAATATTGTTTTTCAGCATCTAAAACCATTTCGTTATTGTCGCCTAAAAAGATTGCTTTTTGTAAATCTGCACAAATCTTTTCTTTTTCGGCTGCTGAAATTTCTGTTTTCTTTTTTGAAGCCAAAACAGTTACTTCGCTATTCTTCATTAATTCTCTGTCGCCGCCAAATTCATATTTTCTTATTCTTGCAAATGCTCTGTTCGCTATTGCAAAAGTCATAAATGGTTCGAGTGTTAATGCTTTATCAAAGTCTATAATTGCTTCGTCAAATTGCATTTCATTTAGTTTCAAAGTTCCTCTCGAAAAATATGCTTCAGCATATTCGCTATCTAATTCAATTGCTTTGTTGCAATATTTGATTGCTGATTTTGAATCGCCATTTTGGTTACTTTCATTACTCTTTTTCATAAGTTGAGTAATTTTTTCAAGTCTTTTGTCAGGAATTATTTTTCCATTTTCACCTAATTCCACTGATAAAATTTTCCCTGTTGAATAATAGATTGTGCTTTCTCCATCAACTATTCCATTCTTTAAATTAGTTCTTTGTTTAACTTGTCCATTTGGAAAGTAAGTTTCCCAAATTCCGTTTTCTTTACCGTTTATAAATTCTCCTTTTTGTTTTAAAGTCCCGTCTTCATAATATTCTTTTTCAAGTCCATTTGAAATTGAATTTGTATAATATCTTTCGAGTGATAATTTTCCATTTTGATAGTACATTTTGCGTAATCCATCAAGTTTCCCATTTTTTAATATTCCTTCGCCCTGAATTCTTCCGCTGTAATAATAATCAAGGAATTTTCCGTTATAGATTTCATTGTTGTAGTACCAAATTCCATTTTTTCTTTCCATTTGTTTTGAAGAAGGAATTTGTTTTATTTCTTCTGGTCTTTTTCTGTATTCCTTTGTGTAGATATAAATTGCTCCATCAAATTTTTCAAAACCAAGGACTTTTAAACTGTCTTTGTTTTTAATTACATTCATATCTGCAATATCATTTTCGGTTACTTCATTTCCTCTTTCTGGGTCTTCAAGTATTGTGATTTTGTCTACAACATAAACTATGTTTTCAGACTTATTTTGTCCAAAACCTTTTATTGTTAAAAGAAAAATTCCAATTGTATAAAATATTATTTTCATCATATTTCCTTATTCTGTTGAGTTCCGCTAAAATAGCCACTAACTCGCATATATCTTCTTAACGCCTGTAAAGTAGTATATTTATTGGTATTCACTATTTTTTAAAATCGATTAGTACAACATAAGTACAACAAATCAGAATGTTTTTACTTGACTGTAAATCCCAATACCATTGAGCTGTGCTTGGCGGTTCATCATTTGATATTCTGCAAGCTTGCCACAATAATACTGATGAGTTGCTTTAGCATACCCATTTTGTAAAAGTAATTCATTTAAACATAATCCACTAGGCAAAATAACATATCCCAATTGCCTGTTCCAGTAGTCATAATAATTTTCCTGTTCTGTAATGATGGTTACAATCGTTTTAGGCGGTGCAACCGACAAAACGAAGTGTAAGGATTGCAAACCAAATTGAAGCAGTAATTCGGCAGGTAAACTGCTTTTCTCTTCATCCTCTTTCATCTTCCTATTAATCTTCACTTCTGGCGCATCCAAGCCATAAAGTCGAATCTCTTTTTTCATTTGAGTGAAACGATTGCAAATGATGATGCTATCCCCGTCAAGGACTTCTTCAATTTGCCAATTGGTTTCCACTATGAACGGTGCTTTTGCTTCATATTGCATTGATTTACAGTTGTTTAATTTATTGATTATCAAAGATAATCATTGAACTTTGACACTGCAATTGCAAGCAAATATTAACTTTAAAAAATTAGAAAAAATGGCAAGACAAAAAGGTGTTATCAAGTATGTTGGAACTCTTGGAGATATCCGACACTTCAAAATTAAAGGACAAGAAGGATTTTTCGCTGGTATGGTTGGCGGACCTTCAGGCGACCAAGTGTTGACTGCTCCTGAATTTGAAAGAACTCGTGAGAATATGAACGAATTTGGCGCTTGTGCCAAAGCAGGGAAATCTGTTCGAACTGGCTTATCTCAAATAATGAAGCAAATGTCAGACAGTCAAGTAACAGGAAGATTAACTTCTATAATGAAGAAAATCAACTTGGAAGATCAAACCGAAGCCAGAGGGTATCGTAAAATTGAAATTTCTACTCAACGTAATTACCTAAAAGGATTTGAGTTTAATAAAAACATTTCCTTAAATGGTATTTTCAATGCTCCTTACTCTTTAACTCATACTCCTGACAGAGCAAGTTGCGAATTTGTAATTCCTGACTTTAATCCAGCGAATTTGGTTAATGCTCCTTCTGGAACAACTCACTTCCGATTGATTACTTCGCTTTCTGTAGTGAGTGATTTTGAGTACAACGCCACTACAAACAGTTATGATCCTATGGATGCTGATTTGAATGAAGTAAATGATATTCAATTCAGTGGTTTCTTGGACTTGTACGCTCCAATTCCTGCTACCACTATTTCAGCGACTTTGCCAGGTGGAGTTGTTCCAACGGCAAACACAACTGTTTTGCAATGTATCGGAATTGAGTTTTATCAACAAGTAGGACCAAATTACTATTTGTTTTCAAGTAGTAGCTGTTTGAAAGTCGAGGACGCATTTTAGAAAGAAACCCAAAAAATCCCTCGATCTAATTGAGGGATTTCTTGTTTTAACTCCAATCTATCATAATTATGGAAACTAAAATAATAAGAGTTGCCCAGGGCAAAGAAAGTACATTGAGCCAACTGTATATCAAAGGAATTTTTCAATGTTATTTATTAGAAGATAAAATCAGAGAAGTAAAAATAGCTTCAGAAACTGCCATTCCAAAAGGTGTTTTTAGTCTAAAATTAAATACTTATGGAGCTAAAAATGTGGATTATAAAAAGGCTTTTGGTAAAGTTCACGAAGGAATGATTGAGATTTCAGGTTTACCTAATTTTAGTTTTGTGTATATCCATACCGGAAACACCATCAAGGAAACTGCCGGCTGTCCGCTTTGCGGTTTTGGTTTCCAATTTGTTGATGGTAATTATCAAGTTTCTCAAAGTATTTCAGCTTACAAAATGATTTATCCAAAATTGGTTGCACTGGCTAAAGTTGAAACGAATACAATAACTATTGAAAATAATTTTCAATTCTAAAAAGCCCAAATAATGGAAAACATCAATAATATCACGGTGCTTTTTGGAACACTAATCACATTGTTACTTTCGGTTGTAGCCTATTTCATCAAGCAATTACACTCTGATTTCAAGAGTATGGAAAAAGATTTGATTGAAGTAAAAACAATGGCTCTAATCATTAAAACCGAGTTCAAAAGTGGTAATGATTTACTGAATCAAAAAGTAGAATATTTAGAAAAAAGGGTACAACACATTGAATTAATAATTTTAAAAAATCAAGATTATGAAAAATAAAAATATGAATGTCGTAGAAAGAACATTGGCACCAACTCCAAAGTGGTTTAAAGTTCTTCGCACTGTTGGAATTGCTTTGGCAAGTGTAGGCGGAGTAATAATTGCTTCTCCAGTTGCTTTGCCTGTTGGATTGGTTTCGGTAGCTGGTTACTTGGTTCTTGGAGGCAGTATTATTTCTGTAGTTTCTCAAACAGCTGTAAAATCAGAAGAAGAACCGAAAGTAAATCCTTAAAATAGTTTAAAAATCAAATTGAAAGCTCCGTAATTCGGGGCTTTTTTTGTTTTTGACAGTTTCAATTGGTCATTTGCTTTGTTTTATACCGTTTTATTTAAGTGGGCGGAATATATTGCCCTTATATTGGCTTTAAACAGCTTTCATTCGGCAATCAAAAAGGGGTTGGTTTATCGGAAAAAGGAAAGCAAGGAAGCCCTAGACTTCAAATTTGTCCGAGGTCATTCGGATGAGGGAGGAATCAGCGCTGTTTTTTTTGAGAGAATGCTTTTCGGGGTTTTTCTTTTGGAATCGGGTGTTGTGGCATTCTTTCAAAAAAAATTGCATCCAAGGGGGTTTGGGGGAATGGGAGATTCCCCCAACTGAACTTTCGTAGTGCGTTGGCAGTAGCGAAACAAGGGTATCGTTTTTTATTTGCTGACTGGGATTTTTCTGATTGCTTTTAAAGTTGGCTTGATGCTGGGTAAGTTGTCCTGGAATAAAGATTTCTATCCAACTGATATGGTGCTTCGAAGTGTGGAGCATCAAGACAGCTTAAAAGCAATTTAACAGAGGGTTTGTGGCAAATAAAAAACGATACTCTTGTGGGGAAATTTGATTTTTGAGGATGCCTAACTGTTCTTGTGAAATGGAGGGTTTCTATTTACTGAAAAACGTTGTTCGGAGTTGCTATGGCATCTTCAAAAAACAATGCAAATACTGATCCAATTTCGGGTGGGAGCGTTGGGGAGGGGATATTTTACATAATAAGCTTATGGTTTCGGTGTGGCTGGTGTTCAGCCATACTGAACCATAATGGCTTATTATGTAACATAGCTTGGGGGTGGTTTTGGGCTTTCGAGCGTTGGGAAGTAGCTTATTGTAGTTGTGGAGTTTACGGAGCAAGCTACAATGTGCTACTAGAGCGTTGGCAGAAGCCCAAAACCACAGGAGCGTTGGCAGAGCGTTGGACTGGGCGGGCGCAAAAAGGTCAGTCCCGCTTTTTCTGCGGGACGTTCCTATTTTTTATTATAAGAAGTATTTTAAACTGCATTTTTTGTCCCCTGAAGTTGACTTTGGAATGGGGAAGGAGTTTTTTTTCTGCCGACGACTCACTGTAATAGCCAAATTCAACAAAGCAAATGACAGGAAAGAGACTGCTAAATTGCTCTAGATGTTTTGACATAGATGGTCTTTTCAAAAAACTATTGTCAGTATTTTTTTTGTACATTTCGAATTCAAATAAAACATTATGAATCAAAATAAGAGCTTCAACTCGCCAAGTGATTTTTATAAAAATATTAGACCTGAGTACTTCTCAGATTCTGAAACAATATACAAGATTGAATTACCTAAAGAATTATTAGCATACGAAATTGAGACAATTTCAACGAATCAGAAACAAGATCAGTTTGAGGTTTTGGCAAGGAGATTAGCTGAATTGTATATTGCCCCCAATTTAATACCTCAAGTTGGACCAACGGGTGGTGGTGATGGGAAAACTGATAGTGAAACCTATCCGGTATCTGAAAGTGTTTCTGAAAGATGGTTTACTCCTGAGAATGGATGGAGTAAAGACGAAAATTGGGCTTTTGCTATTTCAAGTAAAAAGGAATGGAAAGGGAAATTAAAATTAGATATAAAAAGTATCGTTTCGACTAATAGAGGCTATACAAGGATCTATTTTATTACTAATCAGAAAATATCAAGCAAAAAAAAGAAGGATGCTCAAGAAGAATTTATTAAAGAATTTGAAATCGATATAATAATTATTGACGGAGAATGGATTATTGAAAAAATCATAAACAATAAACTTATTGATTTAGCAGTAGATTCACTTAATCTATCCGATGTTTATAAAACTAAAGAGTATATCCAAGGAGAAAATGATAGTTATAGAAAAGAAAGAATTGTTGAGTTAGAAAATAAAATAATTACACCAAATAGATACTTTGAGATAGATTATCAATTGATTGAAGACTGTTTAGAATCTGCTGTATTATCAAGAGAATTAGAAGAAACCAGAGAAATAATTGAAGGTAAATTTTCAAGAGCTTTACGATTTGCTAAGAAATTTAAAAACGAAAATCAATTATGTAGAATTTATTATGAGCAAGCATGGACTGCTCTTTTTTGGCTTAATGATTTTGAAGAATTTGTAAATGGATTTAAAAATTTCCGAGAAAATATAGATTTTCAGTCAAATATAAATTTGATTAAACTTTATAGTACACTATTTACAATTTTAAATACTCATAATGAAATTACTGAACTAATTGATAAGGAGAATGAGAGAATTATATTTTATGAAACACTAAAACAAAAAATTGATAATACAAAAAATTCCACAAGTTCTCTTGAAGCAGAAACATATCTCTATCTGAATCAAATCTTTGAATTCAAGAAAGAGGATAAAGAATGTGAAGATCTTTTTTCACAACTGAATAAAATAATAATTCAAACAAAAGCTCATTTAAGTTATCCTTTTGAAACAGTCTATAAAACAATTCAAATATTAGGAGAGTCTTTTCCGAAGAGTAGTGAATATGATTATTTGATAGATGAATGTGCAAGAATCAACGCGAAAAGAAACTCAGAATTGGCTTCAAGCAAAACTTATTTAAGTAGAGCTATACAAAAATTTGGTGCGGGATTATACCAAGATGCAATAATATTTTTAGGCAAATCAATTGTCAAACTTTCTAAAGAAGAAAGCGAAAGACAATTAATATTAAGTTTAAGACTCTTGGCAAATTCTTATAGAAATATAGGACTGTTATGGGCATCTAATAATTGTTTATTGTTTGCAGGTGCTATGTCATTTAAAACATGGTTTAAAGAAGGATATTTAGATAGAAAAACTTATGATATAGCTGTTGAATTAGCAAAAAATGAAATTTTAATAGGCAGAGTTCCTTCATTATTATCAGTTTGTGAATTAATAAATGTATTGTTATTACAAATTGAAATAAATCCGGAAAAAGAGATCGAAAACTCATTAGGGTTTATAGATATTTCTTTGGCAAATAGATTTCTGAATTCAAGTGATTATAAAGAATTTGAAGTTATTCCGGATATATTGAAGTCAATAGATTTAGAGTTTGCATCAGATTCTTTATTGTATCGATTAGGGTATATTGAAGAGGTTATAGCATCAGTCGATAATGATAAATTTAATGAGACTGACTTGGATGAATTTATTTCAAACATTGCAAGCCAACCTATAAAGGAACAATTTTTATATGAAACAAATTTCTTAAATGGGGATGAAATATTATTTCATTCAAATATATTAGGTACTAATACCGAATTGAAGTTCAAAAAGGATAAAGAATTATTTATTATTTCTGAAACTTTTTTAGCTTTTTTGGAAGGTTTTTTATCAACTTCATTAGAAGAAGTTTTTCCTACCACTGAAAAAATAAAAATCAATTTAATTGAAAACAATAATATTGAATTGTTAAATCTACTTCCACAAGAGTTATCAAATGAGTTTATTATAGAAATAAATAAAATCAATTTTTTTAATCAAAAATATATCGACAATTTACAGAAGGCTCTTCTAAGTTTTCTTGCTCATTTAATTCAGAATAATTTTGTTGTTAGAGATATTACCTTTTTTCTTGATAACCTTTTTCGAAAAGAAGAAGTATATGAAAGAGTATCTATCGTTTTTAATCACAGTAACTTTTCGAGAGATTTCTATGGTGCAAATCCTAAAATATTTTTAAGTGATTGGTATGCAAGTGAAAAACACAAAACATACTCAGATACTAGAAATGATCCTATGAAACTGATTTTGAAAGATTCTAAAAATAAAGAAAACAAAAAAACAAGCAATTCAGAATATTTTAAAAATACTCCCCACAACAAGAGAGGTGTCAGCTCATTAATTGATGTAAATTTATGGGATGATGCAAAATGGAAGGCATTTGGCTTTTTTTCAAGAAGTAATTCTGAATTAGGAATTGCTTTAGCATTTGAAAATTTTGAATATGCTAAAAAGATTTTTGATGGATGGATTAATAAACTTGGTAAAATAGATAAAGAAGAAGAAATACGAATATCAATAATAAAAGGAATTGATAATAAAAATCCATTTTGGTATAGAGTTCATATCAGCAAAGAAATGAAAGAGATGAAGAATAGTGATTTATATTATTCAACATCAAGATTTCATACATTACAACCTTATAATTCTATAAATCTTGATAGGCTTTTGGAACTTTATAAACTCAATGGTAAATTCAAAATTTATCCAGCTGGGTTTGAATCAAACGGCCAATTTATTCCCGATTTGACGAGAGGTATTGAAAAAACAAACCTTATAGTTAAAGATGCTTGGGAAATTTCATTGAATGATATTGACAGTGTAACAATTCTAGAAGATGATAGGATAATAATTCCTAACAATATAACTAATGCTCCTGTTTTGGAAGTTTTGAAGCGGAAGAAAGAAGTCTAGTTACTTTTTTTGTTAGTATCCCGAAAAGTGTTTTTATTTTAAAAATACAAAAAAAGCCATACTAGTTACAGCTACTTTGGTTTGTTTTACTTTCTTGTTGATTAACGCGGATTGAAAATCTGCTCTATCCGTTGACGAGAAATTTACTGTAAATCTGTTTGGTCGGGTCAGCGATAATGTTCCTATTTCTTTTATTATTCCATCAAGTATATTGGTTAATGGATCAAGCCAATCTGCTTTATTAGTCTCCCAATTTATTCATTCTTTTTTTATAGATATGGAGTTATTACCTTACCGGAAATAATAGTTTGTTTTTTTGGGGTTTTCAATTTCATCAATATCATTGTCATTTAATAATTCATCTTGTTTTGTTGAAGTGGGGTCTATCCAATCTACTTTGTCATTTGCCCATTTTATCCAATCAATTAGTTCTTCTGTGAGATTGTTTTCTGTGATTGCTTTTTGTTCGATGGCTTTAATAAAATTTCGATACATAGTTGCTTTATCAAATTTTTTTGCATCTGAAAAAAACTTCCTGGTTTTAAGTATCTCTTTTTCTCTAAGAGCTTCAAAAATCTTTCTAATTTTTTCTTCTTCGTCTCTTTTAATTTTGTTTAAACGGCATTCCTCTCTCCATACCAATTCCTTTTCTGCTTCTAATTCTATTTTAGCTACTATTTTGGCTAATTGATTTTCTAATTTAATGGTACCATCTTTCCATTCTATTGATTTGTAGCTTTCATTAATTTTCATAATTAATATTCCTGTTGGAATGTAAGTTGAACTATCATATAATTTTACAGCAGGAATTCTTTTTTGCATTTCTCTTAAACGAAATGAAAATTCAACATCCTTTGCTATAATATGTGGTCCTCTATTATTTCTATCTCTTCTGAAGGAGTGCCCCCTGTATCGCAATAGTTTGATGAATGTATCCATAATGCGCAATGCTCTATTGAAATTAGCGTCTTCCACATCTATTGATACACTATCTGTTTTTTCATTCCAATAGTAGGATCCATACTTTCTTTTACTGTATAATTCTTTTGTGTTTTGTATTAAAACATCTGGATTTGATAGTTTTTCGGGAACTGTGAATGGTGCTTTGGGATCGTTTTGAATTTGTTTGGTAATGATTGTTAGCGGTGTTTGATCCACGTTTACAGGGTTGCCTTCTTCGCGGATTGTAAGGACTATTTTATCTTCACCGCCAAATACAGCATTGAGTTCTGTTTTATTACCTGGTTTGTTGAATTTGAGTCTTGACCAATAACTACCATCAGGCATTGGGATTTCAAATTGTTTACACAATTTTTTAATTCCATCATTTGTATATGCATATTGGTGCGTCAACTTTGAAAGTGTTGTTGACCATACTATATCGTATAATTCTTTTCTAGTTAATTCGATAGTTTCCATAAAAAAACACCATTTTAAAAGATTAAATTAAAGATACAAAATGTTGTTTTAAAAATGGAATTAGCGAAATGAAGCAAACAAAGATGTGAGTTTAGGAACACTTGGACTAAACGAGGATTTTGTGAAGCTGAATGAGATAATGACTTATTTGATTTTTATCCCTTTTGGTCCAGGGAAATCTTTGCCTAAATGGCTGTAAAGTCGTCTTACTTTTGCACGCCAACTTATTTTTGCTTCAATCCAAGTTTTGCTTCCCTCAATGATTTGTATGGTATCGTTTGTATGTGACGGAAACTTTGAATAATCGGAATTATCATCAAATTTTAATAGTAATTCTGGATTGTCAATAGGTGTTTTGTTTTTACTTAAATCAAATATTGTTTTATCTTCTTCTTTGTTGAATTTAAGTGTTTTTACTTTCAAGTCTTCATATAAATCGATTAATGAAATTGTATCGGTTATGAAGTCTAAATCATAAATGTCTTTTTTGGTAGAACGGTTTGAAGTGCTGATTAATTTGAACAAACCAATGTCTCTTTTTGAAAGTAAACTTATTCCTTGATTTACTTCTACCTCAAACAAATTCTTCATATTTTGAAGCATTTCCACTTTTATGGTTACGCCATCTTCTAAATCAAGAAAGAAACGCAGAAAGCAATATTGGTCGTTTATATCACAAGGATCGTCAAAGCTTTTTGCTTTTGTACCAAAGTAGTTTTTGACTTCGTTTTCGATGTTTTTAAACCCCTCTTTGCCAATTATTCCATCGTAAAAGAAATCAATATCATCAGAAACTCTATGATTGAATTGTAATGCCAGATTTGTACCACCACCTAAAGTAAATTTTGATACTGTTGGTAATGTTTGTAATTCTATGATGGCTTTAATTATTGCTGGAGTAACTGCCTTCATAGATTAAAGCGAAAAACGAAGAAATGGTTTTACATTGTATCTTTTTGCAACACTTATACAAACTTTATTACTGATACTCTCTGTTGTTAATTTTAAATATTTAACAATGTCTTTAGCAGAATATAATGCTTCTAATTTTAGAATATCTGTTTCAAATGTATCTGGAGTTGTTGCATACAAAGCTCTTGGAATAATAATAGACTTATCTTTAGAAAGATTAAGTTTACTAGGATCCATATCCCAAAATAAGTGTTTGGGAAAAATTGTCGCTATGTTTACTGACTGCTTCACTATGCAAAAATACTGAATTTAGTGATAAATGGTGCACTACTATAAAAAGTTTAACTTCTTTGATTTTAACGACTTATTGTAAACCTATGAGAAAATTAATAATAGCTTTGGAGGTAGTCATTAACGAAATGAAGCAAACAAAGAATTGATGCTAGGAATACTTGGACTAGAAGCAATTTTTGTGAAGCTGAATGAGGTAATGAATTTATAGACTATAATTTAGACCATATTTTTCTTCTTTAACTCATATACTTTCCATTTTTCACCATTGAAAACAACTTTTGCATCAACATTACAATTTTGATCTATTTCGCTATGTTCAATTATCTCTTTAGGTACATAATAATCTTCAATGAAACCAAAATCAGGAGTTAAATCTATTTGATCTTCATATTCCAAATCTTCCCAATCGATAGACGATCCATATTTTCTATATTTCAATTTTAGCAAACCTGATATTTCCTTTCTTAAAGTAGAAGAAGTGTCTTCTGTTTTTTCTATTTCAATATATTTATACGAAATTTTATTTCTTTTTTTATCCAATTTATGTACCAATCTCAATTGAATAAAATCACCCACACTTGGTAAAATTTGCGTCTCATTGAATCTAACAATTCCTTCAACTCTATTATTAACTACGTAATGAAACAATTGTCTTTCATTATTTATGCTATCCACAACTGCCAAATGTTTTGTAAAATTTTCAATGACATCATTTTTCTGGCATTTATGTACATCTCTTAATTCAACCCTAATTTCTTCTTTAATTTTCTTTTGAAATTTTTTGGCTTTAATAAAATCTCCAATTACTAAAGATAAATTTCCTTCTGGAAAAAACATTTCTTTATTGTCACATGAAATAGCATGAATAATTTTTCTTTCTATATTTATGTAATCTACGATTGCAATTACATCTTCCAAAATACTCCATTTTGCATTATCTGATTTTTCAGCAATAAGTGGAATATAATCATACTTGAAATGATTTATTTTAGTTTTATCTTCGACTAATCTATTATGAAGTTTAAATTTTATGATTTCGCCTATTTGTGCATTTCTCAATATGTCAAAACGATTGATACTTACCGATAAATCAATTAGGTTGCCGTTAGTAAAATTTAGTTTTTCTTTGTTTTTATCATTCTTCCATTTTTCTGTCAACACTAATTCTGTCCATTTAATATCTTGATATGCAAAATCTTCAGCTAATTTTATTTTCTCATTATATAATTTAGAATTATCTAATTTTTCAATACTATTATCTTTTACCAATGAATGGAGCAAATGGTACTTTTCAGATAACTTCCAACCTTTTAGTACTCTATTTTTTTCATAAATATTAAGTTCAATACCAGCTTCCTCTATATTATTCAGTTTAATTAAGTTATCAGCCAAATCTAATCTGATATCTCCTAAAAAGCTTTCATCATTTTGCAAGCGAATAGCTTTTGATAACATTCCAACAGTTAAATCTAAATTGCGACCTTCTAAAAATTGTGAAAATTCGTGCCACATATAAGCTTGGTCTCCTAATTCAAGAATTAGCGTTTTATAAATTTGAATTGCCTCTTCTGAATTATGATTTTTAGCTAATAAAATTGCATATTCTCTTTTAATCCAAATGTCTTTTGGAAATTTTGAAATTGCAGTTTTAAAAGCATTTATCAATAATTCTAAATTATTAAAATCCCCTCCAGCTTTAATAAGTTCAAATGTTTTTTTTAAAGCTTTTATTGCTGTTGGTTTATAAACTTTATCTTCTTTTTTAACTTCTTTCCAATCGCTTTCAATAAAATTTTCTGGATTCCAATTTTCAAAGAAATTTAAAAATCTCCATTCTTCATTTTCATTCATTGAAAACATTGCTGAGTTCAAAATTTTTGAATGTATTTCTGAACCAATTTGCCCTTTAAAAAGTGCATTATATTCGTCATAAAGTTTCCAAACTTCTTCTTTTCTATTTTCTTTATCAGCACTATAAATCTTCCAATAAAAAGGATCTCTAAGTAAATCTAAAATCTTTACAGCTGAAAGGCTTGGTACTTTTTCTATTAAAGCATTAATGTCTAATTGGGACTTTTTATCAATGAATTCTCTAAATATTCTTGAAATTAAAGATGGATATGTTTTACCATCATTATGACTTTCATATAAATCTTCTCTTCTTAGATTTTTTGGATCCCAAAGTAAAAAAAAGTTATATAGATTAAAATCGGAATGTTCTTTAGAAAAATGCAAGGCAAAATTTAAAAAAACTGAATGTAATAGTGATGTTTTTTCGTTTTTTAGATTCATATAATCCCTCATTAACGAACGTACTTCTACTGAAGGAATATTATTTTCCTCTGCTTTGATGTATCGATAAATAATCCATCCAAAAGCTTCGTGATGGACTTCAAATAACTCATTGTTAGCTAACATTGCTTTCATATTACTTAAAGCAAGTTTGTGATTTCCATTTTTACTTAAATTTTCAGACTCTTGAATTTTAGTATAATTAATGTCAATTTTTGGTTTTAAAAATGCTATTTGACTATTAATAATATCATCGGCACTAGTAAAATTAATTGCTGTAAGTTGATTGAAGTATTTTTGAGCTTCACTTAAATTATTTTGTGCTAACGAAGATTTGCATAGATCAATTAATGGCCAAGCTAAAGCACTTTGATTCCAAGCGTCGTCTGGATCAATTTGATACAATTGTAAAGCCATATTTAAAGCTTCTTGAATCTTTCCTTCTCTTCGTAATTCAAATACTGTTCTACTATCCATTATAATAACCAAGATTTTAAATCGTCACCTAAATTATCTTTTGTTTTTTCAGTTACAATAATTGAATTAATAAACCCTTTTGTTTTTTGCGAAACACTTGTTCCGTACCATACTTGAAATTTTATCTTATCTGAACTATTTGAGGCTATGAAAATATCGTGATTATTATGGCTTTTTTCTAATTTAAGTTTGAAATTATTTTCTTTTAATTTATTGAACCATTTTGAGTAAATATCTTTTCTGAAATCTTTGATACTTTCTAAAGAGTTGTTCTGACTTTCATTTACATCAGTAGCAAATAGATTTTTAATAAGTTCTTCAATAATGCTTTTATCATCATTTTCTAACTTATCAATTCTAACATTACTTACTGAAAATTGGTCTTTTTCCCCTTTGTTATCTATATTCAAGATGCATTTCTTGTCAATAGCTTGAGGAATAGAAAAAATAATTTTAGTTAAATGATCTGATTTTTTTTGAACGTTTTCAAGTATATACCCTTTTAACTCTAATTGGTTTGTTAGTAAATCAATTGCTCCAATTACATTTTCATTGGTAACTTCTTCTAATTTTTCGGAGCCCACATATTTTAATTCATAGTTTTGAAATTTCAAAAGACTATTTGTTGCATTATTATTGTGATTTGTGTTATTTAATTCGTCTTTAAATTCACAATCTTGAAATGGATTAATTTCTTTTGGATTGACTACATGAACAAAGTTTTCTGTTGTTGTTATTGCTGTATATAGCCATCTAAAATATTCTGCATTATTAATTCCTTTGCTTTCGCCTTGATTAGTGTTTATTATTGTTTCCTTGAAAGAAGAACCTAATCCTTTATGAACAGTCAAAGCCCAACCATAATTCATTAATACTGCATTTACGAGTACATCTTTTTCTCTTAAAAGATTTGAAAGTCTTCTATTAAATTTAGAGTAGTATCTTGGTAATATTTGTTTTCTTACTTTATCAGAAGTACTTATTTTAGTTTTTTTATCGTTAGGTAAGTTGTATTCTTTTGCGATAATTTCTAACGCTTCTTTCTCTTCTTTCGTTAGATTAATATATTCAGCATCTTGTTTTAAATTTCTAAATTCCTCACTATCAATAAATGGAAATTCCTTTTTTAAATCACTTAGCCTGTTATTTACAAAAACTCGAAATGCTATTTTTTCATTATTTGAAAGTCCATCATCACTAATGAAATAATTCTCTAGTAACCATATATCGGTATCAGGAGTTCCTTGTAAACTCAAACACTTAACATTTATATTAATGAAGTTTAAATTTATAGGTATTGGACTTTGTTTGATTGTAATTGAAATATTTACCGAAGATTTAATTTCATTTAACGAAAAATACATTCCATTAATTACTTTTTTAGGTTGGTTAAATCCTGTATCATCTGGAATTGTAACATTGTTATTTGCTACTAATAAATCACCTTTAGCAAGTGCTTTCCCGTTGTTTAAACAATTATTTTTAATCCACAAATTAGTAGTCTTTGCATCTTTTTTAGAATACATGAGAACTGCTTCTTTTGGTTCTGAAGATTTAGGCTGACTAAACCATTTTTTTAGATTACTTTCAATTTCAGGCTTACTGATTTGGATTAAGTTATTTTCATTCCAATTATATTTCAACTGATTGAAAATGGTGTTTTCAATACTATTTGCCATACAGTAACGTAAGTTTGAAATCCCATTAGTATCAGTTTCTTCAAGGGGGCTTCTGTAGTGTTTAATACTACCTTCAAAAAGCTCTGATAATGTGTCTATATTTAAAGCTGTATCTTCATTTTTGCCAAATGATAATGAATAAGGATCTCCAATATAAATAATTTTTCTATTGTTTTTTTCAAGATTTAAAAACTTAAAAATATCTTCTAATAATCTTCCACTACCAAAACGCAATAATTCCGACTGATTTAAACTTCTGTTTACAAGGTGTGCTTCATGAATAATTATTAATGCCTTTTCATCAATATATTCATTTGATTTTATTTGAATTATTTCAAGAAGTTTTGATTCTGCACTATCTTCGTTTTCATCCTCTTCTTCATTGTTTGTTTGGTTGTTTCCACCATAAATAGCTTTATAAATACTATCTGCATGATTTCTGGTTCTATCTGTGATTTTCTTGCAAATTCTTGCTGAATGTCCCCAAAGTTCTATTTGTGGAATCCCAAAGTTGGTTGCTTCTGTAATTAAATATTTCATCCAATTATCACGACTTTGAACATCCATAGATTCTAAAACAAAAACACCATTATTTTCCTCTTGTAAAAAGTTATTCAATTCAATTTCTACTTCTTTTTCAATCTCTTGAATATTCTCCTCTTTTTTAGATACTGGAATTTGTAAATTGACTTCTTCCCATTTACTGGCTGGAAAAATTACTTTTAAAGCACTGGCAATTTCTTGAGTAAACTTATTCTCACTCGCAAAATCGTATAAAAATGTAGCCAATTCTGATTCTTGAACTAACTTATAATACCTTAAACTACCCGGTATATTGTTTACTACTTCTACTGGACCTGAAAATATATTTGCTATCGCAACTCTTGATGCGTTAATACTACCATTTAGATAAATATTCTTTTCTATAATTTCATAAAAGGCTTCACGATATGCTTTTAACTGCCTGAATGGATTTATAAAACGTGAACCCGCTTTTATTTCAATTCTACTTTTATCGTTACTACTTTCTGAATACCATTTTGCACTTTGAAATTCTTCATCGTTTGGAGGTAGATTAATAGTACCTTGATAATCTTTGAAATCAATTAAAATTAAACCATGATTATAGCACAAAATTGCATCAGCTCTAAACCTATGAAAGTTATCATTGAACGGATTTCCTATAAGTACTCCATCCCAATTTCTTTGAGAAAAAACTGTTTTCAATTCTAATGCACACCTTCTGAATTGTTCATTCTCATGTGTATGCTCTGCTCTGTTATGTAGTATTTCTAAACTCATCTTTATTTGGCTTAAAAATTATATTTTTAGTAGTTTTTCTAACTTACTCCAATGTCTTTTAGTTTGGGATTTTATCTTGTTTGGAAACTTAATTTTTTGTGCTTTTTTTGCATAAGAAATAAAATTACCCCAATCAAAATGCTGTGTTATCTCAAAATAAGACTTTGATGCATTCCAAAGATATTTGTTTCTTCTATTAGCTCCTTTATATGAAAATCTTTTTAATAATCTTGCTTTGAATAATTCACCTGAATATTTTTTTAGAGGTTTGTTTGAGAAATATTTACCTCTTTTGATGGTTCGCTTCATCTTACGATAGAATCCTGAGATACTTGCTGACTTTATCTTAGTGACAGTTCCATCAAATTCTAACCCTAAATAAATAAAATTCTTATTATAATTTATTCCATTTGCAAATTCCTGACCGCATCTTAGATTTATTGCTTGTCGTTCAAAATGAAAGATTTGAGTTTTCTTGTCTTGGATTGTTAGACAACTTGTTTGTATTTTATCAGCAAACTCTTTAATCACATCATCTTTTTTATCTAATGGGCAAATTGCTACCATATCATCAGAATATCTATGATAAATACCACCAATACTTTCAAGATATTTGTTTATTTCATAATCAAAATCAAGCATATAAATATTTGCTAATACAGCACTTATTGGAGAACCTTGAGGAATTCCAAAATCCTTAGTAATTGTATTACCAGTATCATCTTTAACGAATCTTTGTTTTTTGACAAGACTTTTTCTTTTTGCTAAGTACTCGTCCTTTGTACAAAAAGCAACTGCATTTCCTTTTTTTAGGTACTTGATTTTCGAAACTCTCTTTCTTGTTATTGTTGGTTTTCCTTGTGCTGTAGTTTTTACAAAAATTTGATTTTGAAATTCTTGAAAAATATCAACCAAATCAATGTAACTGAATCTAGTGATGTTTCTATATACATTGAAATGATCGTCGGGTAAAGGTTGGTCATGTATTCCAAGTATGGTTTTCCATTTATCTCTTAACAATTTGTGATTAAGATTGTCAAAAAAACCTTTTATATCAAAAGAAATCGCTACGAAATTGTCTTTTGGGTATTCGTTGATTGATTTGAAAACATCTACTGCAAAATCTATATTGCATTTGTGTTTTTTTGAACCTATTTCGACAGGAATTTTTCTATAAGCTGTTACAACATCTGTTAAGTTTTTATCTGATAAAATTGTTTCATATTCTTTTGTCAATAACTCAGCATAATAACTATAAACTAAAGCGTCTAAATGACCTGCGTAGTATAATTCTCTTTCTTTTGGTTTTGATGCATTTCTGACTATTTTTTTACCATTTTTATAGGTAAATAGAAGCTCACCAGATTTGTTGCAATATTCTCTACGGAATTTTCTAACCTTACTTTTTTTATGAATAAGAGGCAGAAAATTATGAGTTGCTACTTTTAATGGATTTGTGATGTATGGCTCTATCCAAACATGACGGTCTTTAGCCAACAAAGGATTACCTATATGTGGGTATCGTTTTAGTTTAAACCAATCCTTTTCGTTTTTCACTAATTTGTTGACTGCCATATTCTATTATTAAAGTGAAAAAAGAGGAGGTCGACGACGAAGCAGTGCTTTTACCCATTTGTAACAACAGGTGAAGAATACATGCGTTATTGATGCCTAAACATCGCTCCTTCAAGTCGGGTAATTATTATTATATCTTTACAAATTAAATTAATGAAAATGAAATCATCAACTATTTATAAGTCTATAACGGCTATATTATCTCTGACTGAACTGTTATGTTCAGCGCTGGAGATAACAGTTCTGCTCAGAGATAATTGTTACATATTCTCTTGCATAACTGGAATTCAGTCATCACAACAGCGTTTAATGTTGCGTTAGATTGCTCTATACCAAAAAACGTATTCTCCGGCTCCTCCTCTTATTCACTAATTCTTAATTATATTCTATTTTTGTAATTATTTGCTATTAAATTATATTGCATAAATCAAAGCTTATTATTTTATCTAAAACTTGAAGAATTATTAAACCCTTTTTGAATTAGATCTTTTACTACCCCATAGGTCATTGCGAAAAAAACTTCTTTAAACCATTTATTATCAGAGTATAATTTGAATAAATCGAAGTTTGTTGTAACTCAAGAGGTTTATTCCATGTAATCGATTTCGGAATCAGCTCCTGAATCTTTGTATAAATGTTCGTCTATGTTTTTGAACGTTTGTTCGAAATTAGCCATTATATTTTTATGAGTTTATTAATTCGTAAATATAGCAAAAAGCATATTAAAGAAAGATGAAGTAATCTGAAACAAGTGCTGATTTTGTTGGTTTTAGTTAATATTTAAAAATCCATTGGTTTAAAAATATCACAATTATTTTTTACCAGTAACGATTGAATATAAAAGTCATTCCATAAAGGATGTGTAACTAGTGATTTAGCTCCGTCAGGATATAAAATAATATAGTTGTTTTCTTGAAATTCTAATCTTGCATTAAGTCTGTTTTCAATCAATTTACTTAAATAATCTTTGAAATAAGAAATCCAATATTCTTGACTATAATCCATTTGAGCATTTGAATCGTTACACAGTCTAGCTAAATCTAGAGCATATCTCCAATTTAATAAATTATGATGGTTTTGATTGTAATAGTCTCTCAAGCAGTCATAACAAGAAGAAAAACAAGTTAGATGATCTTCTTTTATAAGTCCTGTGTAAATAGCTCCATCTGATAATAGATTAGAAATAAAGACTTCGTTGGCTTTATCCTTATCCGTTTCTCCATTTAGATAATTGGTATAACCTGCACCGTTTTCGGCTGTTTCAACAATAAAAATCTCATGATTTCTTAATTGAGGCGAAATTCTGTACCCAATATTGAATTCATTACTTTCGATATCTAATGAATGGCAAATCGATTTTCTAATCAAGTAGCCAAAGGAAATAAAAATTGCTTTTTGAAATACATCACTATTATCTAATTCTAATTGGTCATTAATTGTAATAAGAGAAATTGTGAGTACCCCTGTTTTTTTGGATGCTAACAAAGCGTAATTCTGCTCGTTTTCGACAATTTTATTTCGATCTTCTAGTAATTCTTTAACAACCCATTCGTTAGAATTCTTTATGTTACCCATAAAGAAAAAATCACCATTATTATCATTGATTTGATGTACTATTCCTTCATCCGGAATTACATTCGATGAAATTAATATGTTTTTTAAATTTACTTTTTTCTTTAAATCCGAGTTTGGATCTAAAGTAACTTCTCCAGCTCTTGCATTGAATTCAAATCGACCATCAAAATCTTTTATATTGCTATCGTACTCAACTAAATATCCTTTCGGTGTTATTGCGTTAATCTTGGTAACAATACCTTGTATACATTGTGTACATTTAAAATTGTCTGGTAATTCTGTGTAAATCGTTTTGCAAGTTGTACAAGTATATATATCATTTTCACTAAGGCCTCTACCATCCTCGGTCACTACATGACCATTTTTATTTTTATAATCAACAACACCAATACTTTTTAGGACTACTTTATCTTTAACAATTTCACTGCCAGGAGCAAATTCTGAAATAGAAAGTCCCAAATTTCTTGAAACTATATTAGTGGTATTTAATTTATCAGGATATTTTGTGTATAAATTTCTTAATTGAGTAGGGAAACCAAACATTGGCAGTAAACCTGCATTTGCCAATTTTTCGCTTAAATCTTCTTGTGGAAAATTCACTTTATCATCACATGCTTTATCAATGTTATCAATAAGTTTTAAAACATGTTCGTCATATATTTCTTCTTCTGATTCTAACAATTTTGTTCCAATCTTGAAGACTTTAATTATATCTAAAATTTCAGGTTTATTAGTTAAAATATATTTATTTATAGATGTCTTATTATTTTTCCAATCCCAATCTTTTCCAAAATTTCCATGAACACTTTTAGAATTAACTTCTAAACTTGAAAATGCTTTATTTAAAATTTCTTTATTTACAAATCTTAATAAAATTTGTTCTCTGTTCATTTCTAAATAAGGATCTGACGGAGTTGAAGACACCATTCTATGCGATTCATTGTAATGGGTTTGATCGTGTGAATTACCCTTAGCGATAGTTAAAGCAATTGAAACGGGACTACCTCTACGACCTGCACGACCAACCCTTTGTTGGTAATTAAAACGTTGAGGAGGAACATTACCCATCATTACAGCAGTAAGCGAACCAATATCAATACCTGCTTCCATTGTAGTAGTTACACTTAACAAATCTATTTCTTCCACTAGATTGTTTTCTGATTCCATCATTCTACCTTGGAATAATCTTTGGCGTCGTCTTCCTTCCGCTGGGTCTGTTTGTCCAGATAATTCTTCGCAGTGCAATCTTCTGACTTCGAATTTGTCTTGTTTTATTATATGTAAATAATAATTATTTTCTAAAATTCTGATTACATCTTCATCAATGGCTAATTCTAATGAAGTATTACAACAATTGGTACATACATTTTCAAAATTTATTATTTGAATATTGCTACATACTTTGCATTTATATGTATTCTCTTTGTCCGCTTTTAAAACAAAGTTTAAATTTTTACCGGTTAGAATAAATTTATTGTTCTTATTTAGTTTGTTCTCACTTAAAATTTCAAGAAAGTTTTCTTTAAAAGGATTTTTATATCCATTAAAATCCAAACACTTTCTTGCATATTTCCACACTTTAAGTGGAATTGAATCCCCTGAGTTTCTATTGTCAGTAGATTCTATTCTATAAGATTCGCCTAATAGCTTTATACAATTGAAAACGAAAGCTTTGTCATAAGGTAAAACTCCATTTAAAATTGGACTTATATAACCAATATTTAAAGCTTCGAATGATCTTCTATTCCCCGCTAAAAGACCTATGATTATTTCATTTTTTAATGATAATTTAGTTTTCTCCCAAAGATTTTCGTCACTGTATTGTTTGAAATATTTTACATCAAAATCTGCTTGATTGTGCCAATTTTCTTTATGAGTATCTTTAGATAAAGAATCTTTTGGACCACCAGGATTGGTTCCTGTATGCAAAATTTCATAGGCAGTTTTAGTAACTAAGTCGTCTATTGTTATCCCCTTATTTTTATTATTATTAATTTCTTTTTTTAATTCTTCAAAGATTAAAGGGTCTTCATCGTCTAAATACGTTTCAATTTTATCATATAAATCGGAAACTTGGTTATTACCTTTTTTATATTCCCTTAACTCTTTTCTATCTTCTTTTGAAATACTATCCTCTAAATATTCAATCAAATAATCGTATATTTTTGAATTGCTTTCAATTTTTGAGAGTAAAAATGACCGCACCATATCCTTGTAATGATCCATTTCAATACCCGCTGATAGTTTTGCAGCTGCTTGACGACTATCTGAGAATAATACCAATTTGGCATTCTTTTCGTCTTTCTCGGCTAAAGTTCTAACTAATATATCAGCCATCAATTGGTTTACCTTTTGCACCCCTGTATAGTGCCTATGAATTGGTGTTAGGGAATTTTCATCTACTTTATCATCTCTTAGTTTTGCTCCACAACAAACACAAATATTTGGATATTGAGACTTGTAAGAAGAATCGGGTCTAAATACTAAGGCATTATTATCTAATCTTTCCGATAAATATTCACTATTCTGATAATCAATATTTATAAATTTCCAAGTTTCAAAATCTTTATTATTTTCTAAATCCTCAATACTAATTTTGTTTTTTACATTATTGAAAATCACTCTATTGACATATTTATCTTTATCAATAGAAAAGTTTTGTAACATTTGAAATGTGGACTTTGTTTCTTGATTTTCTTTCCTAATCCATGAGTTTAAATATATCTCACCACATTGACGACAGTTTAATAATTCTAAAATAACTGAACCACATTGACATTTAGTTTGAGGTCTTTTGTATAATTTCCCAATATTTCTACCCTCAAACTTAAAATCATTATCTACTTCTGAACAGCATGGATTAGAACAAGCCCATAATCCATCGACATTTCTAAAGAACAAGTGTGCTCGTAATGGTTGTAATGTGTTTTCTTTTTCATCCTTTAATGCTGTTAAAACATATAAAATGTTTTCAAAAGCTCTTATAGCTTCCTCATTTGTATTTTTAGGAAAAATTAGATTGGCAACTTCATTTGCCTCTTTTGGTTTCTTTAAATAAAATCTTAATGTGTTTAATAAATTATGTTGCTGAAATATTGATTGAATTTCATCTTTTGAATATTCATTAATTTTCAGAAAATCATTTGCGTTTAAAACAGTAGGGATCTCTTTTACTTCATTTATATTTTCATCTTTTATTATAGAAAACTTTTCATCGATTTCTATATCAGTTAAGCCAAAAAAACCAGCAATGAATTTGTTCACTCTTTCACTTTCTTGCATAGAGGCACTCGAGCAAAGGAATTGTAATTGTTTAGAATTTGGCTTTAAACCTAATCTATTTAATAATAATCTAAGTAAATAAGCAACTTCCGTTCCGCTAGTACCTCGATATGAGTGAAGTTCATCAATAACTAAATGAAAAATGTTGTTTTCAGATTCTTCTAACCATTCTTTTGTTGATTCAAAAATATTATTTTCATCACTTCTCATCATCATAACATTTAGCATGCTATAATTGGTTATTAAAATGTCAGGTGGAGCGTCTTGAATTGACCAACGATCACATAATTCTATTTCAACATCAGTATTTGGAATATCATATAAATAATCTTCATCTATATCATCGTTTTCTGAAACGAATTTTTTAATAGAGTCCCATTCTTTTTTTATTTTTTTTAATTCTTCTTGATTTTTTTTGATAACGGCTTTCTTATCTCTATCACCAGAAGTAGGAGTTAATGATGTGTACCTTGAGAATGTTATATAATCTTTATTTAAGTTACTATCAAACCAATTTACAACATTTTCTGAAGACAATGATTTTCTTAATCTGCGCATTTGATCTTCTGCAAGTGCATTTAATGGATATAATATTAATCCTCGTAAAGCTGTGGAAGAAGATTTTTCTGTATTTGCATTTTTAATTTTCTCATTAAGAATATCATACATTAACGGAAATAAAAAACATTCTGTTTTTCCAGAACCAGTACCTGTAGTAACAATAATGTTTTTTCTATTTACAACAGCTTCATTTATTGATTGAAACTGATGTGAATATAATTTACTTTCCGTTGAACCTCTATTTACAAATAGACCATTTGAAGCAAATTCAGCAAATTTTTCGTTTAATGAGAGTTCCTTACAAATCTCTTTTAATGACTTATATTCTTTATACTTTGGAGTAAACTCAATAATTGGGTATTTTGTAATTGTATCACCTGTATTGAATAATTGGCTACGTTCATCTTCTAGCCTCTTATTACTAAAAAACAAACTCGTATCTATATATTTTTTATATGTTTCTCGTAATTCTCTCCAAGTGTTAAATACATTTTCCATTATTCTAAGGTGTAATTTAAATTAAGTATTTTACTTATTTTTAAAAATTGCTTTAATTCAATTCTAAACTGATTATTTACAGGAGTATGACCTGTTTCCATTATGTGATTCAGTAACATGATTTTATACAGATATGCTGGATAAGTGTAATATGATTTTAACTTTATTTCACCAGATAACTTTTTATACCTAAACAATGATTTATTAGCGTCAATAAGTTTTAAAGTGTTTACCTTTTCATACTCATCTGGTTCAATTAAGAAATATTTGTTTTTAAACAAATACAAATACTTGAAGTAATTTCCATTATAGAGGTAACATTTGTATAGTTTATTGCTTTCTATAATATCATTACTTTTTTCCCAACTACAATTTTCCGAATTGTACTTTTCTAATTTAGTTATTTGCCCTAAGTCATTAAAAACAACTGGTTCCCAATTTTTGATTATTGATTTAATTGGTTGCAAAAGATCAATACTATCATTTAAAACAAAAACCATTTTATATACCTCATAATCAAGAACATTAATATTTTCGTCTTCAAAAATAGTTAAGCCTAAATATCGCTGTTTAATCAAATGTTTACTGCTTTTTAAAATCTCTTTAGGAAAATTTACTCCTATTGTGTAATTGTTTTTCGTATTTGTAATTATTGATGTAGTCGATAATGAATATCTGTTTTTTTCTGCTTTATCAATAACACCCAGTTTTAATAATTGAAATAGGCAATCAAAATTTAACTTATCATTTTCAAAATCCGAAATATTATTTGAAAGCAATCTTTTTATTCGATCAAATGATAAGCTCTTTTCGCCAATATTATAATTGTAAACGAATATGTCATATAATAGCCCAACCATTACATAAAATAATTATCTGAAAAATCTGGATATTGATTGTTTACTTCAAGTTTAGCTAAATTCAAACCTACTTCAGCATTAATTTTTTGATATGAATAGTCTAAAGTATGTGGTAAAAAAGCCCATTTTTTAAATGTGGATTTGTTTATAGGAAGTCCAAAATCATCAATCTCAAAATCAACAGCTATAAGAATGAAAAATAGATTATCAGGCCAATTGTTTTCGGTTCCAGGTATTTTATTCCTTATTCCATTCCTAATATCTAAAATTGATTTACCATAGCATTCAAAACTAGCTACGTTGAAATCTTGCAAAATGAAAAAATGTGGTATTTCTAGATTTTGGATTGCTTTTTGGCAAATTATATTAAATCCATTTTCTTCAAGATATTTATATTTTAACCAATCTGCTTCTGCATTTTGAATCATTATTTCATAACTTCCTAAATGTTGAATTGAATTAAGAGTTAATTCAATTGAATTTCCAATTAGAAATCGATTTTCTTTTAATATGTATATCGCATTTTTTAATTCAGCTTTTGAAGAAATTTTGGATTCAAACTGATCATAAAAATCATCTAAGTCTATAATTGACGATGAATTATTTGATGAAATGATTTCATAATAATTTTTAACCAATTCATTATTAACTACAGTACTACTATTCTTCATTCCTGCAGCTAATTGAATGGAAAGAATTAAATCCTCTTTTTTATTTGAAATATCTTCAGTTTCTTTTATTATTTTATTACAATCAAAAACTAATTTATTTAATTCGTTGTGTTTTAATTTAATTTCTGACTCTAAAGTATTTTTATGTTCTTCCTTCTTTTGAATACTTAAATCTATTTCTTTTAATGTTTCTTCTTCAAATCTTACTTTATTCTCAATAATAATTTGATTGACTAATAAAGTCCAATCATCCCTTTTATAGCTTATTTTTTTTAATTCTTCATAAGATAATTTTAATTCTGATAAATAATTTGAAGCTCGTTCTAATCTAACGTTATCCAAACTAGAATTCCCTCTATTTAGCGATTTTATGTTATCATAGGTTTTACTAATTAAATTGATTTCTGCTCTATCAATAGATAATTGACTTTTTAAAAAATCCATTAATTGATTAACAGTCATACAATCTATTACATCAATTTTATTTTGAGGTTCTTCTAATAAATAACTGAATTTAAAATTTTCAACCTCTATTAAATTTTTAATATCATATTGAAATGAATGAACAAACGTATCTTTTTTGGGTAGAATTTTTGCATTAGTTGTCTTAAATGGACCACATATCTTTTCATTATCACACAAATAAAAATTTCCAAGTTCCTCTTTAAGATAATCCTTCGATTCAAAATAATTATTTAATTCTTCTAGATTAATATAATTTGTTTTTAAATAATCATTCGGAACATCTATAATAAGGCTTCCAGTTTTTTTTACAGGTTTATGTTTTACATAGTAATTATTACCTGCATCAACTTCTGTATTTAAACTTATTGGTACAATTTCAATCAAATCATTCATGGATAAATTATTTACCCCACTAAAAAGTTTACTAGAGAAAATTTTACAATCAGTTTGAAAAAAATCTTTAATAGTATCTTCATCATTAATAAAATCTTTATCTCTTATAAAAGCTACAACTTTACAATTGCCACCTTCTCCTTGTCCACCTTGATTTCTATCTAAAATTATTGAGTAAATCTTTTTAATACTTTCCATTTCTGCTGTTTGCTATGATTTTTAATAAATGATTACCCGAATTAATTTTACCACCTTTAATAGTTTTAATCCAATTGTTTATCGTTATTGTTTCTATTTTGACACTATCATTATATTTCAATAGTAAGCCATTAATACATGCCATTTCTTCATCTTTATAATCTAAAGAATAAAATTCTAATGATTTCATTTTATCATTAATGGAATAATTTAAAATTGGTAATTCAACTAATTCAAAGTTATAATTACTATAGCCATTTATCTTGATTGTGTATTTTCCAACTCTATTCATCTCATCTTTATCTATTCTTTTATTATTATAATAAATGTGATAATGAATATCTTCTTTCAAATGAATTTTAGGTGGGTGATTGACAAAATACTTTTTCTCACCAGATACTTTAAATCCTTTTAATTCAATGGGATAATCGCTAATTAATTTATTCTTCAAAAAATCAGGTAAAGTGTCTGAGTTTCTTATTTCAAAAATTAAAATATTATGCTTCTCGTTCTCATAATCTAAAGGTAAAAAGACATTATTTGAATCTCTTATCTCCTTTTGATTAGCAGCGGATTTATATATTAGTAATATGTTATTATCGTTTAAAGAAATTGAATTAACTGATTCATATTCATTAGGGTAATTTTTATTTTCTTTAAAAATCATAAACCTTTTTTTCATGATTAAAGAATTTAAACTGTCCAATTCATTATAATATTCATCATAAAGCAACAGTGCACTTAGACTAAATTTAATAATGTAGTTTTTATTTAAAATGATATTTTTACAACTCAAATTTTCATTATTGATCATCCAATCTTCTGAACAATAAAAATCAAAAATTTGTTTTAATTTTATTTTTAGCTCTATTTCTGACCATTGATTATCATTTTTTATATTGTTTTCTCTACTAAAATTATTTTTGAAATTTGATATTTCGTTAAGATAATGTTTCTTAAAGTCTTGAAAGAAAACAGATTCAAACTCATTACTAATTGCAGTGAAAAAAGAATTATATTCTTTCAAATCTTCATAATTAAGGACGATCTGTGATTTTGGAAATCTAGTGTACCTTCCTGCTTTTTCTCCAACTTCTGGAATATCTAATATAATATTTTTCTTTTCCAAAAATTCCTTTGCACTAAACCAAATTTTTTCTTGTACTCTATAACTATTATCAAATATTTCAGCACAAAAAAAATTAATTTTATTTACATCATCAATACCAATTAATTCAGCAAAATGATCTCTGAAATTACTAGCACTTATATCGTCATTCTTTTGCATTTTAAAGGCTGCAAGGCATTGTAATGCAACTAAGCCAAAATATTGAGGAACACCTTCTTTTTCTTCCAATAGATAAGACCAGCTTTGACAATTAATTTCTTTAAAATCATCTAATTTTATATCATATTCAGCAATAAACCCATCAATCTCACTTATTGGAATTGACAAAGAATTTATTTGAGTTGGAATACAATTATTGATGTAATAGTAATAAACCCAGAGATTAAACTTGTTATATGATGTCATTTAAACTTGTAAGAAAAAGTGTGTTTGTAAATATAAATAAATGAAATGGAAAAAAAATGCGGAAAACAGTAAACAGATGCAAAAAGAAGGAAAATAATGTAAAATTCTTTAGGGTGTAGGGTGTAAGGGGAAACTAGTTAAAATATTTTTTTATTTTTACTATTAAAAGAAACGGATTTATAAAGTTATTTGAAAGCAAACTAATCTTTGAGCTTTGTCAAATTACTTTAAATTGTTCTGATATTACCCGATAATTAAAAATTAAAAAAAACAAAAAATCTTTGTGCTGAAATTTGGTTACACCCCTTACACCCCAAAATCAGTTAGTAGTTTTCAGATTCTAGTTGACAGAAAAAAAGTGGAAACTTTTTATTTCCACTTTAGTTAAAATTTACTTTTCAATTTCGGATTTTTTATTGGTTTCATCAACTTCTTCATAAGAAAACTCTTTTAGTGCATACACTGGGCTTCCTTTCCTCATTAACCGAACGAAATTATGCTTTTTGAGCGCCTTACCAATTTTGTTTATAGTTCCATCGTTCAAATTTAATTTTGTTCTTTCTGCTAGTTTAGCTGCTATTTGGGAAGCATTTAAAAAAAGTGTTGCTTTTTCCTTTTCGCAAGGTTCAAACCATGTTAAAAGCAATTCTTCTTCTGGGCTTCGGAGTTGGTATTGTTCGTTATTTTCGGTAATCGATTTTATTTCTTCCTGATCAAACCAAAATCTAAAACCACTTTTAAAAAGATACAAAGCCTGTGAAAAAGCCATATTAATATCTACATCGTGCTGGTATTGGATTCCTTCTAATTCAAAACAAAGAAATCGCCTGCTTCCTGTACTGTCGTTTAAAAATTGAGCTGTATTTACACTTCCTGCAAACGATGCCCTTCTGGGCATTGTTTCGTTATTGTGTCCGTAGGCTTTCCGCATTCTGATTTGGGTTTTTGTAATGATTTCTTTTAATGATCCAATTTCGGAACGGTTTAGGTTTTCGAGTTCATCCAAATTAATAAGCATACATTCTGCCAGTTGTACTAAAGTATCTTTATTGTTTGGATTAATAGTTCCGGAAAACAAATACTCTTTCAATTGTTTGGGAACGAGTTTTTCTACCCAAGTTGTTTTTCCTAATCCTTGTTTGCCACTGAATACAATTACGGTGTGATTTATCACTTTGTCATCGAGTACACATCCGACCATTGCAACCAACCATTTTTTAAAGCATTGTTGCCAAAGGTCTTGTTTAGTAGTTGTGATTGTGTTGGCTAATTCCGTGATGTAATCGGTCTTTTCGTCGTAGGATGGTAGATTGAAAAAGTAATCTTCAAAGGGATTGTATAGTTCACAGAAATCAGAATAAAGCAAGTTTCTTAAGGATGATAAATTGGTTTTGATTCGTCCTTTTAAACATTCCCGAAGCATTGAATTTTCTATAAAATCATTCATTACATTCCACTTCTTTTTACCGAAATATTGGAACTCTAATTTTCCTGAAACTATGTTATGACGGAATATATATTTGTTTGATAAAAACAACTCTAAACGGTCTATTTGAGTCGGTTTAGGTTTGTCTTCGTCGTCTTCATCGTAATCGGAAGTTGTAGGTTGTGGGTTCTTGGTTATGGTTTTCTTTTGTTTATGGTTCGTTTCATTCGTTCCGAATTCTTGAATGTTCCCGTAAGCACTGTTTACCGTTTGGGTGACTTCTTTTTCGTCATATCCGAAATCTGTTAGAATATTTCCTAAAGCTTCGTGAAGTGAAACTCCTTTTCGGTTTAGGTTGCACGCCAATTGATGTACGAATACGTTTCGACTACCATTCACAAATTGTACTTTTTTTTCAGTGAATTTTATGCAGTGGTTGTAGATGGCGTCGCTGTTGTCGGTTGTGAGTTGTTGGTTGTCAGTTTGAGAAGCTTCGACAAGCTCAGCTTGATAAGATGTAGGTTTAACAGTCGTGAATATTGTGGCATTTTCATTCAGATATAAGTTTTCATCGGAAGAATAAAAGCATAATCTGGTTACATCTTTTCCGGACTTATCAATTTCTAGATTTAACAATTTTTCATAGTGCTCCTGGACCAATAAGAATGTTTCTTTGTGTTCGGTTTTTGGAGTTTCTATTTTTACTAGAATTTTTAATCCGTTTCCTGATGGACTTATGAAACTGGCAAAAGTGAATTCGCTTTGATTGGTCAAATGCGAAGCGTTTTGCAAATCGGCTGGACTTAATTTGTCGATGTCCAGAATCAGACAATTGGAATATTCTGCCAAGAATTCCAATTTACGACCTCCAACAAATTTTGCTGAAGGTGTAAATGCAGGAAGTGATTTTTTGGCTTTGTCGTAGGCTTCTTGTTTCTTTTCGGACAATGATTTTCGGAGATAAACAATGGCGTGTCTGTATTTGCCTGTTTTGATTTCTTCTAAAATTGTGAGAAGAGATTTGTGTTCTACAACTTCGTTGAAGTTTTTAAATATTGTTACCATAGCTTAAAGTTGATGGTTAATAGTTGGCGGTTGTTGGTTCTCGTTTTTGTGAAGTTTACAGGCGTAAGCCTCATAAGTTCCGTTGCAACAGATTCTATTATTTACCTTTGAAAGATTTGTTGTAATGCTCGGTTAGGAGTTTTTCAACATCAGATAATTTGTAGTAGATTTTGTTTCCGACTTGGCTAAAGGAAATTTTTCCTTCGTCTCTCCAGGTTTGTGCAGTACGTTTTGAAATTTTCATCAGTAAAAGAAATTCTTGATTGTCTAGGAAAGTTTCTTTCTTTGGGTCAGCCTTTGTAGAAAGTTGGCTTTGAATTGCGTCTAATTTGCTCATTAGATCTGTGAACTGGTCTTTTGTGAAGATAATTGCATCCATTTTTAAAGTTTTTTAAATGTTATGGTGCAAATGTGAGAAGTGTAAAAAAGTCCTGAAGTCCCAAAATAGTCCCGCGGGACTATTTTGTTTTAAAGGAGTTTGTCAATGTCTATTCTTTTATGGGGTTTCGGACGTTTATCGCCTCTTGAAGGTTTGAGTATTGTTTCGACAGTTTGGGGACTTATTTCGTTTCCGTCTTTGTCAACGAACGAATTTACGATCATTGCAACCATATCATTAATGTTTCCATCAATAATTGGTTTTCCATTGGAAAACAACTCTCGATATAATTGATAATAGATGTCAACAAACTGATTTACATTGCAATTGAATTGGATTTTATTAATTTGCTTTTGACAGTTGCAATTATTGGATTTCGCTTTTTCAAGTTCAAATTTTAATTTTCCAATTTCATAGATTTGTTCAATCTCTTTACTGCATTGTTTGTCAAATAAAGGTATTTTTTGATTGATGAATTCGATGTTTGATTGTCTGTATTCGTGCTTTTCTTTGGTCAACAACAATATTTTCTGTTTATCGCAGGGAGTTTTCTCTAGTTGTTTTTTAAGCTCATAAAAAGAAAAGTAGCGGTCTTCATTTTCCGCATTGATATATTTTTTTGGCGTGTTTATTTTAGAATCTTTTACGCTCGAAGATTGTAAATCGCTTTGTTTTTTCTCAATAAGATAAAAGAGTTTATTGTATCTACTTAAAGCACATTTTCCCGTAAATAATGATTCATTATTTGCTATTAGCTTTTCAAGTTCGTTAAGCCAAACAACAGGCTCTTTTACTAAATTAGATTGGTAGTTTATAAATGCCGGGAATTCGGATTGAGTAAGTTCAAAAATTTTATCCATTAAAGCATTGCAATACTTTTGCAGAGTAAGTTTATCATCAAGAATAATATCAAAATCAGGATTTGAAGATTGTGTAGATTTTACTACTATCATTTCTACAAATGAAGCTGTTTGAATGTTTTGTTCCATAGAATACAGGGGTAATTATTATTTTATGTTTTTACATACATTTTGAAATAGAATTTGTGTGCTATTTCGTTGCTATTATTAACTTGTAATTTGCTTGTTTTCAAGTTTCTTACTCCTTTATTTCAATTCTATTTCATTCGAAAATGATTCTTCCCTTTGAGCTAAATTAGAAATAAAAAAAAATCCTTTTACAAAGGATTTCATAATTTTTTATTAATGTTTTAGTGAGATTTTAACTACCATATTCTTTTTGAGGTTTTAACGGGTATTTGTGAATTTTATTACATTTTATTCAAAGAAAATTAAAATATGTAATTGTCAACTGCCTTATCTAATTCTTCACTAATGATTTTCGCATAAACTTGTGTTGTGCTTATATCACGATGATCCATAAGTTTGGAAACGTGCTCAATTCTCATTCCATTGTTTAAGGCATTAGTAGCAAAACTGTGTCTTGATAAATGGAATGAAAGGTCGAAAGGGAGTTTTATTTTTTCGCCCAATTTTTTCAAATGCCAATTTGCTAATTTATTGAAACCTGCTGTTTGAAAGTATCGTTTGGCTTCACTATTTAAATAGCCTTCTTTGTCTACTATAATTGGAAAGATAAAATCATCGTGATTGGCGTTTGCTTTTTTATATTTTTCCAGAATGTCTATGGCTACTTTTCCAATTTTGAATTGGTGAACTCTTCCTGTTTTACGAATGTGTTTTTGTATTTTATGTTCTGCTTCATTGTAGTTGGAATATTGCATTTCGATAACATCACTAAAACGCAATCCGCCTGCATAAATGGAGAATAGAAATAAATCTCTCCACATCATTGCTTTTTTGCCTTCTATGAGCTTTAATTGGGTTAAATCGTCAATCTGTTTTTTGTTTAGAAACAATCTTTTAGATGCGCTGATTTTTAAAGTCACTTTACTGAAAGGAAACATCGTTTCTGGAATTACTTCTTCTCTGATAGCATCCCTGAAAATGGTTCCGAGTACAATAATTGAAAGTCGTTGGGTTGTATCTCCGTTGCCTAATGAATTACCTAAATGAAATTTATAGTCGTTTAATAAAGCTACCGTAATTTCATCAAAATATACATCCTTTGTTCCCATATATTTTTCAAATTTATCAATCTGGGAGGTGTATGCTCTGTAAGTGGAATAAGAAACAGTGCTTTTGATTTTCTCTAATCTCTTTCTGGCATATTCGAAAAAGTTTGGCACTTCTTTTCCCTTGATAGCTTCTTTGAGTTTCTTAATGGATACTGTTTTTGTTTTGCGTTCCATATCAGCAACCTGTCCTTCAGCATCCGCAATTTTTTGAGATAATGAAGCATTCATCCTGGCACTGTTCGAATGGTTCTTTTTTACTTTCTGCTTTGCTTCATCCCATTCACTCTCTTTAAGCTTCACTCCAGCAGTGATAAATTTCGTTTTTCTATCTTTTATAATTCGGATATACAAAGGGCTGTGTCCAGTTTGGTCTGCCTGATGTGTTCTTAAAATTAGCTTAACAGATGCCATAAGGGTAAGGATTTAGGAATGTTGTACTATATTTGTAAACTGATGCAAAGAAGCGAAGCCATTGAAAAACAATGGGTTTCAATCGGGTGCATCGTAATACGAAGGTACAACAATAGGTACAACAAAACAAGTATTTCGATGCTTTTTTATGCTTTATTCTGCATCTGTAAAAAATACAATGTCAATAAATACAGTACTTTAGGTGCAAATCGGATGGTTGGATGAAAAGTTGTAGATAACTTGTATATACACGAAACAAACTTTCGCATATACCCCAAAAATGGGGTAGATTGGCGAAGGTTTGTTTCGTTTTATATTTCCTCAAATATATTTATTTTTTCTTACAAATTACCAACTAAACTTTTTATTAGCAGGCGACTTTTCGTATGTGTTGAAATTTTTAGGCACTTTTTGAGAAAAGTCCTTCTGGAAACAAAACGTCCTAAATAGCCCTGATGGCAATGGAAATCCCGCTCGCCACGGCGAGTGGATTGTAATGAACAGCAGGACGAAAGGCAGTTTTGAAAACCCTATCGCTGTGCTCCTAAAAAACAAAACTTTTTGGCTTAGGTATATTGCATTATCAGATACCAGAAAAATAACGTTAGAAACGAAACCGGAATCCCAAAACCGACCATCATACTACATAAGCGGGGTTTCAGACCGTGGGTAGCGGCCAAAATACTGGCGGTGATCATGGGGGCCATGGCGGCTTCCATCACCGAAACCTGAATCATTTTGGAGTGCTGGTTTAAAATGACAATGTATAGCAGATAAATCAGTGCGGGAGTAATGATGAGTTTGTACAATAGGCCAATGCCTAAAAATTTCCAATGCTTGCTTTTACTCTCAAAACGCAATTGCAAGCCGATGGAAAGCATCGCCAACGGGGTCATCAGCAGCCCGATTTTTTGTAAAACAAACTGAAAATAAGAGTGGAAATCGTACCCAAGCACATTCATCAGACACGCCAAAAGAAAAGTGATAAAGGGAGGGAAAAACAAAATTTTCTTCACAATTTGAACGCCGCTGGTACTGCCCGAAGAAAACAAGGTCGCCACCAAAATCCCCAAGGTAGACAGCACTACAAAAGTACCGGGTTGATCGACCAAAATGGCCGATTTCAATCCTTCTTCGCCATACAAGGCCTGAATAATCGGGAATCCTAAAAAAGAGGTATTCCCAAAACCGGCGGTGATAATTAAACAGCCCGTAAGCTTTTTGGACCAACCGAATTTATTCCCTAAAAAACTAAAAAACAGATAGGAAACCGCAAAGCCAATCCAGGTAACACCAATGGGATATAACAATTGGTTGTCCCAGTGAATTTTCGGAATATAATATAAGGCCAAAGCGGGAAGGCAAAAATAAATAACAAAATAGTTCAGTGACTTGTAGATGTTAGTCGGAAAGCGGTTTACATATTGAAGTCCGATACCCAGAAATAAACAGACGAAGATTAAAATGATGTTATACATGGGGCAAAGATATTCACTAATTCGCTATTTTTCCTTTATCGAAGTCAAAAATTAAGTTTCATCGATTGACTATAGATTCAAAAGAATGGTAGATTTTATTCTTTCGATAAAGCCTTCCTCTTCTTTTTTAGTAATTTTACGTATTAAACCTTTCGTCGTGGCAAACAAAAAGCAACATACTGATTCGGTACCTGCAAAAGAGACACTTTCTGTTCCTGAAATAACCAACAGTAAAGCCATTGAACAATTCAAAAAAAACAGAAAAAAACAACCGACTTCGGCCGAATTAATTGAGGGAATTTTAAAAGGAAACATTACCGCGCTGAGCCGTGCTATTTCTTTGGTCGAAAGCACGAATGCGAAGCATATGCCTCAAGCCAATGCGATTATCAATGCCTGTCTGCCCCATGCCAATCAGTCGGTGCGAATAGGCATCACCGGAATTCCGGGTGTGGGCAAGAGTACTTTTATTGAAGCCTTTGGAAAACACCTGACCGGTTTGGGTAAAAAAGTGGCCGTACTGGCGATTGATCCCAGCAGTACCCTTTCGCATGGAAGCATCTTGGGGGACAAAACCCGAATGGAAGAATTGTCTAAAGACCCCAATGCCTACATCCGTCCTTCGGCATCGGGAGAAACCTTGGGCGGTGTGGCCCGAAAAACCAGGGAAACCATTACCCTTTGTGAAGCTTGCGGTTTTGATACAATTCTTATTGAAACGGTAGGTGTGGGACAAAGTGAAACTGCCGTGCACAGCATGGTGGATTTCTTTTTACTGCTAAAAATTGTCGGAGCCGGTGATGAATTACAAAGCATGAAACGGGGCATTATGGAAATGGCCGATGCTATTGCCATCAATAAAGCCGATGGTGATACCATTCAAAAAGCCGAATTTGCCCAAAAAGAATGCCAACAGGCACTTCATCTCTTTCCTGCAAAAAAATCAGGTTGGATGCCTGTTGCTGTTACCTGCAGTGCACTGACTAACAAAGGAATTCCGGAAATATGGCACACAATTTTGCAATATGTAAAACAAACAAAAGCCACAAATTATTTTTTCGAAAAACGAAAAGAACAAAACCAATACTGGTTGTCAGCAACGATTAACGAGCAATTGCAATCGCATTTTTATAATAACCCAAAAATTAAACAAGTATTGGCTACTACTAAAAAAGCGGTGCAAAATGATGAGATTTCACCTTTTGCTGCCGCTCAAATGGTTCTTAATGATTATTTTAAAAAACACCACAGTTAACGAATATTCCCCACAGAATTTTTTGCCGTATCGTGTTTGGTTTTCAATACTCCATTTTCAACAGTGAAGCCAATACGAACTTGGGTTTTCAACGTATCTTTTAAACCAGAAGTAGCTTTTTCGACGATAACAAAGGACAATTCAAATTCACCGTCCGGTAATTCCATTACCGTATCCGTATCGCTGTCCTGTATTTTTAATTCCTGTTTGGCTGTTTTGGCGTAGGAAGCCGCTGCCGCACCGCCTCCGGCACCTCCGGCTAAATTACCCACACTCGAAACGGCTGCCGAGATAATAGCGCCTCCCGGTAAAGCGCCACCCAATAATGAAGCTCCTTGTGACAAAGCACTTCCGGCGGCGTGTAATCCCTGATTTACCTTTTCGCCAAAAGTGGCACGCTCGGTTTTAGACAATTCAACAATACTCCCTTTGGCTGTATTTACTCTATATCCCGCCTCCGAAGGAAATAAAACCACGCAACCTCCTTCAACCAGCGTAACATTTATTTTTCCGGCATTGACCTTCTCACCAAAAGTGGCTCCCTGGGTTTGTTTGGGAACGGTGACATTCATCGAGATTCTGTTGGGCATTCCTCCATTGATAGCATTGATTTTGCTTTGTTGCTGTCCTTTTTCTATCACAGCAGTATTATCTTCTATCATCGCTTTTGGGCTGCTTCCCGATTTACTCAGACCTTTTTGCTGAGCAAAATTATTTTGTGCCAGTACAAGCATCAGTACCAATAATTTCAAAGTTGTTTTTGTCGATTTCATAGCAGTAAATAGTTAATGTTTTTGATACTATATCAATTGGTATTCCTTTTTGTTACCCCTAAATCCATTTAAATTTAATAAATACTGATTTTTAATCCATTAAAACTACGACTATTTTTAATTCCATCAACAAACGACATCAAATGAAAGCGGTTGCAAAGGATTAAATTCCCTTGCAACCGCTCTAAATTATTGCTGACAATGCTTTGAGATTGTCTTATTCTTTCTCGTAACGTTCCATTTCCCGGTCATAAAAGGCATTGGCCTCTTCTATCAAACCTTCCATTTCGGCATTCAATTCGGCTTCATCAAGATCTTCTGCCTCTTCCATAAATTCCACCTCATCGTCTTTCAGGTTGATGATGAATCGTGGGTAATCTAAGTGAATGATAAAAATATCCTCCGGAAAATCAGTGTTATCGCCCAGTAAAAATTTTGGTAATTCCATATTGTACTCTTTTAATTTGTATGCTATTTTTAATTTTTATTTTCTAAGACCAACTTTTTTTTGTCAATTGCACAAAGCGAATATACAAAAATAAAGCGGCCGCCGTTAATCCTGCCAATAGTCCGATCCAAATTCCCACGGCCTTTAACGAAGTATGGATTCCTAAATAGTATGAAATAGGAAAACCAATCATCCAATAGGCCACAAACGTAATATACATGGGAACTTTCACATCCTGCAAACCTCTCAGCGCGCCCAGAACAACCACCTGAATCCCATCTGAAAGTTGAAAAATGGCGGCTATCAAAAGTAATTGTGCTGTAATGTTTATTATTTCGTGGTTATCTAAAGCTTGTGTGGCGTCTGACATATTCAAAAACAAATGCGGTAAATAATTATGGAGGGCTACAAAAACGCAGCCAAAGAACATTTCTAACATGATGGCCAATAAAAATATCGAACGGGCCACCAGAAGCAGTTTTTTGTAATCCCGTAATCCTTTTTGATTGCTCACCCGAATCATCGCCGTAACGCTCAATCCCATTGCCACCATAAAAGTGGATGAAGCCAAGGTTAGCGCAATCTGATTGGCGGCCTGGGCATTTTTACCCAAAGAACCGGACAACCAAACGGCTGCAGTAAACAAGGTGACTTCGAACAACATTTGCATAGAAGAAGGAAAACCCAAATCGATGATTCTCTTTATGACTGATTTCTTGATTTCGGTGAAAGTAAAGTTCTTAAAATACGATTTGAAAACCACATTGTAGCGCAGCAGCAAATCCATGAAAACAACCATCATGATTCTGGAAATTACGGTTCCTAAAGCCGCACCCAGTACGCCCAGTTTGGGGAAAATCCAAACTCCGTAAATCAAGACATAATTGAAAACAACATGTACCACATTGGCCATCATAATGGCATACATGGCGTATTTGGTTTTAGATAAACCGTCAGCAAACTGTTTGTACCCCTGATACATAATCATGGGAATCAGCGAAAATGCCACCCAATTGATATACGGATTGGCTAAGGCCACTACTTCTTTGGGTTGGTGCATCAGATACATTAATTCTTTCGAGAACAATGTCACAATAAACAATGTTATTCCCAAAATGGTACACAATAACAATCCATGGTGAAAAGTAGTCCGTATTTTTTCCTCGTTTTTCTCGGCATCGGCTTCTGCCGCCAAAGGAGTAATCGCCGTAGAAAAACCAATCCCTAAAGACATGGCAATAAAAATAAAACTATTGCCTAATGAAACGGCAGCCAACTCAGTAGAACCTAAATTCCCTACCATAAAATTGTCTACAATACCTATCAGGGTATGGCCTAACATCCCCAAAATCACAGGATAGGCCAATCGGATATTATAAGAAAACTCTTTGGTGTATTGAGCTAAATTCACTTTTAATTTTTTTTGAGGGCAAAGATAACGAGAAGCATCCTATTGTTCCTTGAATTATTCCACTAATAAAATGATGCGTTAGATAGAATCCGTCTTTTGATGATTTTTTTGGCTCTTCGAAGCAAAATGTAACAAAAATGAGGCACTTTATTTCTTGCCTGCAAAGCATTAAAAAACAGCGGCATAGCGATTTGTTTACAAAAACAAAACTAAAAAATCATATGCGCAACATACTATTTTTGCCAATTTCACGATATACATTCTGAACGTTCATAATAATAGTTTAAAAAAGTCAATAACCCTCAAATCAATTTAACATGAAAATGACAACAATCAAAATGGTATTGGTATCAGCAATAGCGATACTTTTTACCCATACTGTTACAGCGCAGGAAAAAGAGAATTACGATCAAGGATTCCGTTTAGGACTTGGTTTAAATGCCGGGTACGCCAATAACGATCCTTACAAATTAACCTTAGGAGGCGATGCCCGATTGCAATACGACTTGTCAAAGAGATACTCTTTTACTTTGACAACAGGTTATACCAACTTATTTGTAAGTGAAAGTGATGGTAAAGATTTAGGATTTATTCCAGCTAAAGCCGGTTTTAAAGCGTTTGTATGGAACAATCAGTTTTATGTAATGGGAGAAGCGGGTGCCGCTTTTGCAGTAACCAATGATTACAACCAAACTTCGTTATTGTTGGCACCAACAATTGGTTTTGCAACCAAATACATTGACATCTCCTTACATTATGAGCATTATTCTGATTTTCCAAGAACACTCAGTGATGGTACTGAAGGCAAAGGTTTCGGACAATTTGGAGTGCGTCTGGCTTACGGATTCAAGCTATAAACCGGTTGATTCTTAAACAAAAAAAATGCGCTGAAATTCGGCGCATTTTTTGTTTAATTATTTGTAATACTTTTTGTCGGTCAGGGTTTTCATGAAAGCAATCAGCTGCTTTTTCTCTTTTGGAGTGAGATTCAATTTGTCCTCCGGCAAGGTTTGATTTTCTAATGAAAAGCCCAAACCTCTTCCGCCTCCTTCATTATAAAAATCAATCACTTCTTCCAAAGTTTTGAAAACACCGTTGTGCATGTAGGGCGCTGTCAGTTCGATATTTCTAATGGTGGGTGTCTTGAACGAATTGCGGTGAATTTCGGCTCCGGTCAATTCAAATTTTCCTAAATCCCCGTCCAGTTTTTTATTTTTATCCGGAACACCCAAAACTTCACTTTCTGATTTCATAAAACCGGGAGGCACCGTTCCATTGGTCAACGGAATAAAATGACAGGTCGCACATTTGGCTTTTCCGGCAAATAAATTGAATCCGGCAATTTCGTCCCGATTCAGTTTTTCCTCCATGCGCATATAGCCATCAAATTTAGAATCGTAATTGCTTAAAGAACGGATGTAGGATGCCAAAGCATTTTTTATCGCAAAGCTGTTAATTTCATTTTTAGGAAAAGCCGTCTTGAATTTGGTTACATAATTTTTGTCTTTTTTTAAGAGTACCACCGATTTTTCCAAGGAACCATGCATTTCTTTTTCATTGGTAATCACCGCCACAGCCTGATCTTCCAGATAACTCACTCTGGAATCGGAAAAAAACACCCGTTGGAAAGCAATATTGGTCAAAGTAGGTGTGTTACGTTTTACCACTGATTTCCCATCTATGGTCACCGCTTTTTCCTGCCCGTCTGTAAAGGCTTTATCGGCATGATGGCAGGAAGCACAGGAACGGGAATTATCACCGGATAAAATAGGGTCATTGAACAATAATTTTCCAAGCGCTATTTTTTCGGGAGTGGTTTTATAATCCGGAAAGCCTGAAAAAGCTTCGACATCAAAGGCATCTTTGTCAAAAAGCGTTTGCGCGGTAGTTTTTAACCCCCTTTCTTCTTTAATAAAAGGAATTTTCAAGCTGACTTGGGTTTGATGCAAACCCTTACTCAGCGGATTGGCAATTTCCCGAATAAAAGCTGCGCGGTCAAAAATATTGAAATGGGGATGCTGTTGCAAATAGTTTTTCCCTTTTTCAATTGTTTTTAAAACGACCTGAGCCGCATTCCCTTCCGATTGGGCGGCATAGATTTTAAAATAATCTTCGATACTTTCTAATGAAACCAAGGCTTCCGAAATAGAATTTTGTGCCACCGGAGAATCAAAACCGGTGATTCCCAAGGTAACGATTCTGAAGATTTCCAATCGCATGGCATCAAAAACATGCGAATCGGTCAATATATTGGTTTGGGAAACCAACTCTAAGCGGTTGAGGTTTCCGGACAGAATTCCCATTTCGTTCAACAAGGCCGCTTTGTCTTTTTGGGCATAATTGGGAAATAAAAATTCTTCAATCACCTGAAAGCCTTCCGGCGGAAGTGTTTTTTGGTCGTTTTCTTCAAACTCATCCAAGGCGGGACCATTGATGGCTTTGGAAACCGTTGGGAAATAATATTCACTTAGCATTTCCACTTTTTTGAAACCTTCATGCGATTGTAAAAATTGCTGTTGAATTTGTTTTTCAGGTGCATCCGTTTGTATGAGATGTTGCAATTCAGCGACTTCTTTTTTTAGAGAAGCAATATCTTTTTGAAACAAATCATTCACTTTTTCTGTTTTTGTCTGCGTATCAACACAAGAAAACAGCAATAGAAAAAAGGGTAGAAAACAGAATTTTTTCATTTAAAAAGGAGCTTAATTTTTAAAAACAAAAACCACGATTCTATACTAAGAACCGTGGACTTTGTCAATGAACGGGTGAATCTATCTGGCCAAACCTTTGATTAAAACAATTTGACTGGCTTGATTTTCAGAAGTACGCAAGGTTCCTCCGTCAACTCCTTTGTATTTATCTCCTCTCCAGGTATGAGGCTGCACACTTAATAAAAAGGTATCATCAATTCCCAATTGCTCCGATACATCTATTAAAGCACCATATTCCCAGTCTCCAAATTTAGAAATTCCGCCCACATTGTATTTATTGGCATCAATTGCGGTACGACGGTGATCTAACTCTACCACTACTTTCAATTGTTTTTTAGCAATGTCATATTGGTAAATATAACCATCATGGGTTTCATCTCCGTAACCATTGGCATCTTCCTCAACGTACACATAATTTTTCGTCACACAAATATTATCCGGATTTTGGAATTTTCCGGCAATTCCGCTACGGTCATCCCCATCTAGTAACACTTCTAAAGTTCCGGACAACGGATTGGCTTTGTCTAAATTCAATTTGTACACACGACCGTATTTGGTTCTGGATGCATCGGCATTAGTTCCTGAAATATTTTGTCCGGTTACGTTAAAATAAATTTCACGGTCATTATTTTTCCCGCCTTTTCTGTAATCTAAGTCTTCTACCCTACCAAATTTTATGGCTTTTAGCGTATTTACAGCTGCATTAATTTGGGCTCCGGTCATCGAACTGTGATTGTCAATTTTTGCAAAAGATACCGCATAACTTTGCCCTGCCACCATATCTTTCTCTCTTTGATTGTCATTGGTTCTTTTCATCATGTATAACGAACCGTTCTCTAAATCCCCAACAGTTTCCGACACATACATAAATACTTGTCCACCGTAAGTACCTGAATCGTCATCACCAATAACAACAACCGTTTTTCCGGAATAAGCATTTTTATTCAAAGGCAATGCATTTTCAGCGCTTAACCTTCCCAGTCCGGCTAATTCCTTAGAAACAGATGCCGCTCCCACATTGGCATACGGATTTACACCATGTGTACGAGACTCTTCTCCCGATTCCCCACAAGTTAGATATAAAGGTCCGAAACCGTGTTCTGCAACAGTCGCCATAGTAGCTCCACACAATCTCCAGGTTCCTCCATTAGAGTTTAATAAATATTCCCCTTTTACCGGTTTGAATGTTTTGTCTAATGTGATTCTTGAAACCGCAAAGTTATCTTCGTTATTTACCAAAAAAGTAAAGGTTCCATCGGCATTGCGCAATAATCCAGAACCATCGGCAGAACCTCCAAAAACAAAACTCGGACTTTCCGGTAAAACATCATCAGAGGTAAGTAAGGAATACAATTCTAAATTTTCAAAGCCGGTCTGCTTTTTTAATAAAACAGGAGTTACAGACTGGTCATCTAATACCACATCTGATTTGTAAGACGATTTAGCTACATCTTCACAAGAAACTAAGGTTGCCAAAAAAAGCATCGGTAAAATAATTCTTTTCATTTTGGTTGTGTTTTAAATTTTACACAAAGAAATGCGCAACATTTAAATTTAAAATGAATGGAACATTAAGTTAAAACCAATTCTGAAGGGGTGTTTTTGGGATTGCCAACAATAAATTTACATGTTGACGCTAGCGTAAAACAGGCGTAATCTTGTGATAACTTTAGGAGGGAAAATAATGATTTAGTCCGTTGCACGTAATTATTAAAAATGTCAATTGGAGTGTTTTTTGTGCAGTAAAACAAAAACAAAGATGTTAAATACATTTCGTAACAATGAATTATTACAGATGACATTTTTATTGAAAGTAAAAAAAAAAATGGATTATTAATTTTCTTTTTTGCTTGATCAAAAAAGAAACAAAAAAATCAAGTCTCCGCTCCCTCGTCGGTCAAATTAGTTTTCGAATACTAAAAGAAAAGAACTCGCTGCGCTCAAACAGCTTTTCTTTTTACGTATTCTTCAAACATTTGACGCTCGACTGCGGAAGCTAAGGACAATTGAACCTCGGAAATAATAACAATCTGATTTGTAATTGTACCCAAGGGATCTTATAATTCAGTTCTTATATTCCTTATTCAAATCCGGAGTGATGGTTTGCCTTGCTTGCTTCACATCAATATACTTTTCCAAATCCCGGAAATCAATTACCTTATAATGATGGTCAGAGAGGTATTGCAGGTATTCTTTGAACAATTCGGGCGGTGTATTCACCCACGGATGCTCCACATCCGGGACACCATGAAGCGTTAAAACAACAATCCTGCCTTTTTTGGCTTGCTTCAATGCCGCCATAATCTGTTCTTTATTGGTGGCATTGGTCGCCCAACTGGGAACAAGCAGGGGAGAATCCTGTAGCGGCTCATAGGCACGGCTTCCTCCGGCACGAGCAAATTGATAGCCCTGTTGCTGTAAAACTTCGAGCGTTTCCGCATTGAGATTGTATCCGGGATAAGCGAAATTGCTTGGTTTTCTGATTCCCATCGAATCGCATTGAGCTTCAATATAATGCAACTCATCGACAAACTGAGACTTGGTCATCTTGTTTACGGGACGATGCGTTCGGGTGTGATTGGCAATTTCAAAACCCATTTTATCCAATTCCCGAATTTGCTGCCAGTTCATATAAGCCGAACGGTTTGGCATTTTGGTTGGGTATTCACATACAAAAAACGTAGCCCTAAAACCATACTGTTGCAACAAAGGCGCCACCACCGTGTATTGGCTTGCCGTGGCATCATCAAAGCTTAATACCACCATCTTGTTAGGGATTTTCTTTTTTAGGATTTGCCCGTTTACAGAAAAATAAAGGGATAAAAGGAAAAGAAGGAAGAGGTGGTTTTTCATTATGCGTAAATAGATTTTAACTCCTTGTATTTTAAGGATTAGTATTCTTTTATATATTTTAGGAACTTTTTTAAGTGTTGATAGTGGGTTATAACTCATTGACAAACAACACTCCATTCCTTAAGTATATCTAATTCAGTTAAGACACAGAACTTTATTCAATTTGATATTTTCAAATATATTTATTTTTTTCTTACAAAAAACCAATTATCCCCCCAACTCCGCCTTATAACTGTCAAAATTCGCTTTTACTTTGTCGTCGAGTTCCGGTTCTTTGATGTCGGTGTGTTTTTGCATTTCCTCCCAGATGATCTTGGCCACGATATAGCGCGCCATCTCCTTGTCGTCCGAAGGGATGATGTACCAAGGTGCATGTTCGGTGGCGGTTTTGTTGATGGCTTCCTCGTAGTACTGCATGTATTCGTCCCAATGTTCCCGCTCTTTGAGATCTCCCGGCGAAAATTTCCAATGGTGTTCCACTTCCTCCAGTCGGCGTAACAGCCGTTTGCGCTGCTCTTCCTTGCTCATGTGAAAATAAAATTTCAGTACAATCGTGCCGTTTTGGCTGATGTGTTTTTCAAAGTTGTTAATTTGCTCCAGACGGTTTTCCCAAAATTGCAGCGTAATATCGGCCACACTTTCTATGCCCGGCAAATTCTCGTTCAGGATATACTCGGGATGCACGCGGGTTACCAACACGTTCTCATAATGCGTCCGGTTGAAAACCGCAAACTTCCCTTTCTCGGGCAAGGCCAGATAATGCCGCCAAAGGTAATCGTGTTCCAGCTCGGTCGAGTTGGGCGTCTTGAAACTGTGCACCACCACACCCCGCGGATTGAATTCCTTGAAAACCTCCCGAATCAGGCTATCCTTACCCGAAGTGTCCATGCCCTGCAAACAAATCAAAACCCCATAGCGGTTGTGCGCATACATCACATCCTGCAATTCGCTCAGTTTCGCCTGCACCTTATCCAGCTTTTCCTCTTTATCATCCTCACTGGCCTCATTATATAAATTCGTCGGAATCTGGGATAAATCTATTGTTCCCACCACTTTAAAATCATCCGGATTTATTGACTTCATAAGAACTATTTTATCTTTATACTCTCAAATATAAGGAATAAATACTATAATTTTAGCCTTTGAATACCCAATATTAGGAGCTGTTTCCGGTTATTCGCTATATCTTTGCCCACTTAAAGAAAGTGGTCAAAGGATGCCGCTACTACCCGGGCTAAAACATCCATTTTCAAAACAAACACTATGGAAAAATTCACACTAGAATTACTCTTTCAAATTATCGGAATCGGTTCTGCCTCAGGATTGTTGTTCAAAGACAATTCCTTATTCGTCGTTGGCGACAACAGTAGTTTTTTATACGAATACCTTATCAATTCCCGCGATTTAAGTCGCCATCCGCTGACCGCCAATCCCGCAGAAAACATCCCCAAGAGTGAAAAACCGGATTTCGAAGCCCTGACCTGTTTTCAGGATTCGGTATACGTCTTTGGTTCGGGTTCGACTGCCAAAAGAAATACAATGATTGAATTTGATTTGGCACAAAAAAAGAAAATCGGCAGCAGCAATCTGGCCGATTTATATGCGATGATGCAAAATTTCGGTTCTATCAAGCCCGAAGATTTCAACATCGAAGGCGTTATTTACGAAGGTGAAAACTGGTATTTTTTCAATCGTGGTAATGGAATTTCCAACAAAAACACGCTCTTCAGCCTTCATGCTAAAAAACTAGACCAGGAATTCAGCTTATTATCAAACGACTATAAACTCCCTAAAATAAAAGGTGTCCGCAGTAGTTTTACCGATGCGGTGTTGGTGGGTACTAAAATTTATTTTTTGGCTACCGCCGAAGACACCCAATCAACCTATGATGATGGGGAAGTCCTGGGAAGTCTTATCGGGCGGATTGACTTGGAAACCATGAAAATCGATTTCACCAAGAAAATCAGTGACCACCATAAATTTGAAGGGCTGACCGTTTTCAAAAAAGACAACAAAAAAATCGAATTCCTCCTTTGCGAAGACAAGGATACCGAAATTCTTGAAACCGCTATTTATAAATTATCTCTAAATCTTAAATAATTATGACCGACTTAAAAAATAAAAATGCCCTGATTACGGGTGCAGGAAAAGGAATTGGAAAAGCCTTAGCCATTGCTTTGGCTAAAGAAGGGGTAAACGTCATCCTACTGGCACGCACCCAAGCTGATATAGACGAAGTGGCCGAAGAAGCAAATGCACTGGGTGTGAAATCCTTGGCAGTAACTGCCGATGTTGCCAATATGAATTCCGTAAACACCGCCGTGGCTAAAGCCTTGGCCGAATTTGGAAACATTGACATCCTAATCAACAGTGCAGGAATCGCCACTTTTGGTAATTTTTTAGACTTAGAGCCAGCCGAATGGGAACGCATCATCCAGGTGAACCTAATGGGAGTATATTATGTAACCCGTGCCGTTATTCCAAACATGATGGAAAGACAAACCGGAGACATCATCAATATCTCCTCAACTGCGGGATTAGCCGGAAACGCTCTGACCAGTGCATACAGCGCCTCTAAATTTGCACTTTTAGGATTAACTGATTCATTGATGCAGGAAATGCGCAAACACAACATTCGCGTGACGGCCTTAACACCAAGTACGGTTGCCACCGATATGGCCAAAGAATTGAAGTTAACCGATGGAAATCCTGAAAAAGTAATGCAATCCGAAGACGTAGCCGAATTACTCATCGCTCAATTAAAATTAAACCGACGTGTGTTTATCAAAAACAGCAGTATATGGTCAACGAATCCTTGATTGTAATTAACCACATAAGTCATCTCAGTAAAAGTTTAAAAACGTATGTGTCCTTAATGTACTAGAAATTAAAAACCATTAAGAAGTTAAGTTTCATTAAGCTTTGCACTTAATCCCTTAATTCCTTAATTCCTTAATTCCTTAATGGTGAAAAAAAAAAAACATATGACTTATCTGTTTAAACCAAAGCCGAAGCAAATTCCATTCTTACGCTTCCGTCTTCATCAATTTTAGTCAAATTGATTTGGTGTAAAGTATTCACTAATTCCGGATTCCAAGGCGTTTTTACTTTTACGTAATTCTCGGTAAAACCGTGAATATAGCCTTCTTTATTTTCGGCTTCAAACAAAACCGTTCTGCTGGTTCCTAACTGACTTTCGTAAAATGCACGACGTTTTTTAACGGATAATCCACGTAGCATTTTGCTGCGTTTAGCACGGACATTAGAAGGAACAACGCCTTCCATTTCGACTGCTTCAGTATTATCACGCTCCGAATAGGTGAAAACATGTAAATACGAAATATCCAAATCATTCAGGAAATGATAGGTTTCTAAGAAATGGGCATCGGTTTCTCCAGGAAAACCAACAATCACATCCACACCAATACAGGCATGCGGCATCACTTCGCGAATTTTATTTACTCTCTCCGTATAAACTTCACGCAAATAACGGCGTTTCATCAACTTCAGGATATCATTACTCCCCGATTGCAACGGAATATGAAAATGCGGTACAAAAGTTCTACTTTTCGAAACAAATTCAATCGTTTCGTTCTTCAATAAATTCGGTTCAATAGATGAAATTCGCAAACGCTCAATTCCTTCTACTTCATCCAAAGCCTGAACCAATTCCAAGAATGTATGTTCGTGTTTTTTATTTCCGAATTCCCCTTTTCCGTAATCGCCAATATTGACACCGGTAAGTACAATTTCCTTGATGTTTTGCTTCGAAATTTCATAAGCATTTTTCAATACATTCTGCAATTCATCACTGCGGGAAATTCCACGAGCTAGCGGAATGGTACAATAAGTACATTTATAATCGCAACCGTCTTGCACTTTAAGAAAAGCACGGGTACGGTCGCCAATGGAGTAACTGCCTACATAAAAATCGGCTTCGGCAATCTCGCAAGAATGCACTTCGCTCCTATCATTTTTAGACAAGTCATTGATATAATCGGCTAATTTGAATTTCTCTGTAGCACCTAAAACCAAATCCACCCCGTCAACATTCGCCAGTTCTTCGGGTTTCAATTGAGCATAACAACCAACAGCAGCGACAAAAGCTTTGTCGTTTAGTTTCATCGCTTTGCGCACCACTTGTTTGAATTGTTTATCGGCATTTTCGGTTACGGAGCAGGTGTTGATGACATACATATCTGCCACTTCCTCAAAATCCACACGGTCAAAACCTTCGTCCTGTAAGTTACGGGCAATTGTCGAAGTTTCTGAAAAGTTCAGTTTACAGCCCAGGGTATAAAAGGCCACTTTTTTTCTGTTTTCCATAAGTAGTCTCCATTTAATGAAATCGTTGTCAAAAAAATAGAGTGCGCAAATTTACGAACTAAATCTATAAAATATCTGATAATGCTCATTTTATTAAAAACAAAATCCAATATTTAGTCTCTTTGATTAGACTAAATATCGGATACCATTCTATTTTCTTTAGTATAAAACCTACCCCAAAATAAATCTCCTAATTACCTCAGCAACTCCGTGATCGTTATTAGAAGCGACAACCACATCGCCTTTGTCTCTTAAATGTGCATCCACATTATCCACCCAAACGCCAAGGCCTGCATATTCAATCATCGTTAAATCGTTGCCTGCATTCCCCACCGCAATTACTTCTGATTGCAAAATATTCAATTTTTCGGCTAAGAATTTCACACTCGCTCCTTTGTCAATTCCGGTTTGAGCAGCTTCCAAGAAAAAAGGTTTAGACATACACACACTCAAATGTGGCATAGTAGCTTTTAAATCTTCTTCCACTTCTTTCAAATAACTTGGTTCTTCCAGCAAAATACATTTTATCGCCGCCGATTGTACGCGCTCTTTAAAATTAGGCACTACTTCGTGTTCCAAACCGGTGATATTAACTTCGATATCAATATATTCCGAACGGGTTTCACTTACCACTTTTCCGTCCAAATAGGTAATAATATGAGTCTTTTTTTCTATACTGTAGTCGTACAAGGTATGAATTTGCTCTTGTGTCAAACTTTGCTCAAAAATCACTTCGTTATTTTTCAAATCGGTAATTACTGCTCCGTTAAACGAAATCATATACGAATCCATCAATCCCAAATCCTTAGCATATTCAACCATCGCAGGCGTTGGACGGCCAGAAGCCAAAATTATCTGTACGCCTTTTTCTTTCGCCATTGCAAGCATGGCTCTGTTTTCATCCGAAATGATATGGTCGTCATTCAACAGGGTATCATCCATGTCAAGAACCAACATTTTGTATTTCATCTTTTATTGTTTTTAAAGAATTCGTCAGTTCGAGTTGAGAAAAAGTTTGCGGCAGAAAACTTTCTCGAAGTATCGAGAACTATTCCGTTTCATAAAGCTTCTCGATACAATTTTAAATAATAAAGCTATCGCATTATCATTTAAAATCACTCGAAGTGACAAAATATAGTACTAAATATTCAATCGAAACTCCTCAATCACAGGATTCACCTTGGCAAATGCGGTTTCCTGCACAAACAATTCTACGGCAGCACCGGCACTTCCAAAACCTGCCAATCTAGCCGATTGAATATTGTCTTTCATCATTACATCAACACCTATTTCCTCTATTTTTTCTTTCAAAGCCAACGCTAACACTTCACTTCCCGAAAACACTTTCATTAATCCCATCTTATTCTTTTATTTTAGTTATTCCCATTTTCTTCATCGCCTTCTTCGTCCTCAAAATCGGCTTCTTCCTCATAATCCTCAAAATCGAATTCATACGGTTCCAGCAGCATCTTATCGGCCAATAGCTCTACTCTTTCTGAATATTGTTCCGAAAAAATAATACGCTGGGTCTTGGATATACTGTTTGAAATACGCATAATTCTGGTTTCATGTCGCAATTTCAAAACAGCATCGGCATCATCCAAAATAAACATTTTCAAACGGTTTACATTGTACCCCGCCGTACTGAACATCTCACTCAACTTATTGGGAGTCCCTATCAGCACATCGATTCCGGTAGAAATATAGTTTTTATCATAATCCATATCACCTTTATCGTGAACACCATAGACTTCTAAATTGATATCTTTAGCGTATTTTTCGAAAAGCGCTTCCATTTCCAAGACTTTGGCCTTGTCTTCCACAATAATCAAAGCACGGGGAGATTCTTCTGTTTCACCGGCCAATTTCTGAATCACGTTTATTACTATCGTAGTCGATTTTCCGCTCCCTTTGGGTGCCACAATAAGACAGTCAGCCCCACTTTTTAAGGTTGAAAAAGTTTCCCGTTGTATTTCATTGGCTTCAGCTAAACCGCTTTCCACCAATGCTTCCCGTAGCTTTTCGTTAATTTTTTTTAGTTTCATTTATTTTATATTGAAAGATTTAAAAATTGAAAAATTAAAAGATTATACCTCCTAATTTTTAAATCATTTAATCTTTAAATTATTTAATTATTTGGAAGCAAAAAGCTTCACATCATTCTCGGAAATTTCGTTTCCACCCAAGATAATCAAGCGTTCTACCACATTTCTCAATTCACGGATGTTCCCTGTCCAATCGTATTCCTGCAATAATTTGATAGCATCATTTGAAAATTTCTTCACGGCATTTCCTTGCTCGGAAGCAATTTTTTCGGCAAAATGAGCGACCAACAATGGAATATCTTCCCGTCTTTCATTCAATGACGGTACTTTGATTAAGATAACCGCCAAACGATGGTATAAATCTTCCCTGAAACGCCCTTCTTCGATTTCCTTTTTCAAATCTTTATTCGTCGCCGCTACTACACGCACATCAACTTTTATATCCTTATCAGCACCTACTCTAGTGATAATATTCTCCTGTAAAGCACGCAACACTTTGGCTTGGGCAGACAGACTCATATCGCCAATTTCATCCAAAAAAATGGTTCCTTTATCAGCGGCTTCAAATTTACCGGCACGGTCTTTCACGGCCGAAGTAAAAGCTCCTTTGACATGACCAAACAATTCGCTTTCTATCAATTCTGATGGAATCGCAGCACAGTTCACTTCGATTAAAGGGAAACCGGAACGCTCGCTTTTTTCATGCAATTGATGGGCGACCAATTCTTTTCCGGTTCCGTTAGGGCCTGTAATAAGCACTCTGGCCTCGGTTGGAGCTACTTTATCAATCATCACTTTAATATGATTGATAGCCTCACTCTCTCCAATCATTTCGTAGTTTTTGCTTACTTTTTTCTTTAAGATTTTATTTTCAACTACCAGTTGTTTTTTGTCTAAAGCATTTCGAACCGTATTCAGCAATCGGTTCAAATCCGGTGGTTTCGAAATATAATCAAAAGCCCCCAAACGCATGGTATTAATAGCCGTTTCCATATCACCATGACCTGAAATCATCACCATCGGGATTTCCGGTTTAATTTTTTTAACCGCTTCAAGCAATTCAACCCCGTCCATTTTTGGCATTTTGATATCGCACAAAACCAGATCGTAGTCGTTATTTTTTATTTTTTCATATCCATCCACCCCATCTTCGGCTTCTTCTACCTGATAGGTATTGCTTTCTTCCGAAAGTATTTTGGTAAGCACTCTGCGGATGGCTGCTTCATCTTCTATGATTAATATTTTACTCATTCTTTAAGGTTTTTAGTCACTAAGATCCTAAGTATGAAATTAAAAAAGCTTAGTGACTTGACATTAATATTTCAGCCATTTATATAATTCTTTCCAACTTGGCTTTTTTCCGTACATAAGGATTCCCACCCGGTATATTTTGGCAGCAAACCAAACCACTAAAAGAAAGGTTGCAAATAACAAAGTTACTGATATTGCAATTTGCCACAAAGGTACTCCAAACGGAATGCGCATGAGCATAACAATAGGCGAAGTAAGCGGAATCATCGAAAAAATGACCGCGATAGTCCCGTGGGGATCATTTACCACACTGAAAAAACCAATATAAACACTCAACATCAACGGCATAATGATGGGCAAAAGAAACTGCTGCGAATCGGTTTGATTGTCCACCGCAGCACCAATGGCGGCATAAAACGAACTATACAGAAAATAGCCGCCGATAAAATACACCACAAAACCTATAAGGATGCTCGCAATGGGTAAATTCCATAATTCTTGAATATACATTTGTGCATTTCCCGACATTTCTTGTGAAGCCGTCTGCATCAACTCTGGCGAAATTCGGGCTGCCGGACCAATAGGTACTCCCAAAAACACCGAAGCGGCAAACATCAGACTCAAGCCAATGACCGCCCAAATGAAAAACTGTAAAATCCCGGCCAGAGAAGTCCCGATAATTTTACCTATCATCAACTGAAATGGTTTTACCGAAGAGATGATAATTTCGATAATTCGGTTGGTTTTTTCTTCAATGACACTGCGCATCACCATATTGCCATAAATGATAATAAACATCATAATCAAATACCCAAATCCACCGCCGATGGCAATTTTAATTTCATTCAGTCCTTCTACACTTTTCTCTCCCGAAGTTTTAGCCAAATTAATTTTGAATGAAGACTGTGCTTTTTGGATAGCTAGAGTATCCAAATGAGAATTAATAAGATTAATATCTGTGATTTTTTTAGCAATCGTCTGCTGCACACTTTCGATAAACGACAAACTGGGACTGTTATTCGAAATAAATTCAATTTTCTTTTCCAATTCTTCCGGACTGGTTGTTTTAGGGATTAACAATACCCCCTCATAACTTTCATTGGCGATACTGTCTTTTAAAACTTGTGTATCAAGCCCCGATAAATCCAAGAATTTGTATTCGCTATTTTTGTCATTTTGTAACATAAATTCCTGCACAAACAAACCCGATTCGTCGTGAATGGCCACTCGTTTAACATCGGCTTTCATCGAACTTAAATACCCCACAAAGGCGGCAATTCCCACAAACAATAGTGGACTTAAAAAAGTCATGACGATAAAAGATTTGTTGCGCACTTTGGCAATAAATTCTCTTTTTATGATTAGTGAAATTATACTCATACTTTCTTTTCAATTTTCAACTGTCAAATTATAAAATAGAATCACAATTTGATGTTTTTAAAATGGGAATTTAATTTTGGGTTACGGTTTGAATAAAAATATCATTCACACTTGGAATTTTCTCTACAAAATGGGTTACTTGCCCGCGTTGGGTCAATACCTGCAATAATTCGTTGGGTAAGGCTTTCCCCAATTGAATTTCCAGTTTCAATTCGTTATTTAAGGATTTGAAATTTGCCGGACTCACCGTAAATTGTTGCGTAATATCATACATCAGGCCTTCTACATTATCGGTTAAAATCCCCACTTCATAACTGTTGGTTTTGAATTGTCTTTTAACGTCCCCCAACTTCCCTTCCAACAATTTATTCGATTTGTGAATTAAGGCGATATGGTCACACAATTCTTCTACACTTTCCATGCGGTGAGTAGAAAAAATTATGGTTGAACCTTGGGCTTTCAATCCTAAGATTTCTTCTTTGATGATATTGGCATTCACGGGATCAAAACCGGAAAAAGGTTCATCAAAAATAAGTAATTTGGGTTTGTGTAATACACAAACGACAAACTGGATTTTCTGGGCCATCCCTTTAGACAATTCCTGAATTTTCTTATTCCACCATCCTTGAATTTCTAATTTTTCAAACCAATAGTCCAGTTGTTTTTTGGCTTCACTTTTAGAAAGCCCTTTCAACTGGGCCAAATACAAGCATTGCTCTCCCACTTTCATACTGTTATACAACCCTCTTTCTTCGGGCAGGTAACCAATATATTGTACGTGTTTAGGCTGTAATTTTTCCCCATCTAAAATGATTTCTCCACGATCCGGTAATGTAATTTGATTGATGATTCGAATTAGAGATGTTTTTCCGGCACCATTCGGACCTAAGAGTCCAAAAATACTTCCTTGTGGAACCGCCAGTGAAACTTCGTTAAGCGCCACATAATTCCCGTATTGCTTCACGACATTATTTACTTCAAGAAGATTACCCATGCTTAATTTTTGAATTTATTTCATCCCGATGGCTTTTTGGCCGAGAGGGTGTAAAAGTAAAGAAATAGTACTGAAATACTCTTAATAGTACCATAAAAAAACCCATTCTTACATACATAAGAATGGGTTTTTACTATTTTATTTGTTCTCTTTTAAAAAAACTAAGAAAACATATCTTTTACTTTTTCAAAAAAGGATTTATCTGAGTTTTCAGGACTTGGAGAGAAATGATCGTCATCCAAATTCTTTTCAAAAAACTGTTTTTGTTCTTTGTTAAGCGTCTTAGGAGTCCACACATTTACGTGAACCAATAAGTCCCCGCTTCCGTACCCATTGATACTTGGAATTCCTTTTCCTTTTAATCTCAAAATCTTTCCAGACTGAATCCCTTCTTCGAGTTTGATTCTCACTTTTCCGTTTACAGCCTCTATGTCTTTAGAAACACCCAAAACGGCTTCCGGAAAACTGATGTATAAATCGTAATGTAAATTCTCCCCTTCTCGTTTCAGGAACTCATGTTCCAACTCTTCAATAGCCACAATCAAATCCCCGGGAACACTGTTACCCGGCGCATCATTCCCTTTATTGGAAACTTTCAATTGCATACCATCAACCACACCCGCAGGAATTTTTATTGAAACAGTTTCATCTTCCAAAATCATTCCTTGAGAATCTGCATTGGCTGGTTTTTTATCTAAAAGCTGTCCGGAACCGCCACAAGTAGGACAAGTGGAAGCCGATTGCATTCTACCCAAAATCGTATTGGTCACACGCATCACTTGCCCTTGACCATTACAGGTAGAACACGTTTTGTAAGTCACACCAGGTGCCTGAACTTTACGTTTTACCTTTACTTTTTTCTCTACTCCATTGGCAATCTCTTCCAAAGTCAATTTTACTTTGATACGAAGATTACTTCCTTTGGCTCTACGTTGACCACCGCCACCGCCGCCGAATCCACCTCCGAAAGCACCTCCAAAAATGTCTCCAAACTGACTAAAGATATCATCCATATTCATATGATGACCACCGCCAAAACCTCCAGATCCGTCAAAAGCCTGATGTCCGTATTGATCGTACTTCGCTTTTTTCTGAGGATCACTTAAAATTTCATAGGCTTCAGCAGCTTCTTTAAACTTTTCTTCTGCCGTTTTGTCTCCAGGATTTTTGTCAGGATGAAATTCTATCGCTTTCTTTCTGTAGGCTTTCTTTATGGCTGCAGCATCAGCACTTTTAGAAACCCCCAATATTTCATAAAAATCTTTTTTCATTTGTGTCTTTTTTTTCAAAAATGTGTGCCCATAAAATGGTATTCTTCAGACGAAACCTTATTGTCCGATTACCACTTTTGGAAAACGGATGATTTTATCCCCCAATTTGTATCCTTTTTCAAGGACATCTACAATTTTCCCTTTCATCTTGTCAGAAGGAGCCGGAATTTGTGTGATTGCTTCTGCAAAATCAGCATCAAATGCGTCACCCACTTTAACATCTACCTGCTCTAATCCTTTAGAAACTAAAGTTCCTTTTAATTTTTCATGAATCAACTCTACCCCTTTCACTAATCCCTCATCTTCTGATTTAGCAATTTCAGCTATTGCTCTGTCAAAATCATCCAAAATAGGAAGCATTGCCAACAACACTTCTTGATTGGCTGTTTTAAACAACTCTATGCGTTCTTTTGAAGTTCTTCTTTTGTAATTTTCAAATTCAGCAAATAAACGCAAAAACTTATCTTTTTCTCTAGCTAAGTCTTGTGTCAATTGCTCTTCAACACTTAAGTCTTCGATAATGATCTGTTCTCCATTTGCATTGTTTTCTAACGTTGCATCATCTATTTCTTGATCAATCTCTGTATTATCAGTAGTCATATTACCTTTATTTTTAAAAATATTCTTAAACTTCATTTTTACACTTTCTTTTGGACGGCAAAAGTACTGCCAAATCTTATAAAATGTCAAATTGTCATCCTTTTTTTTTGAAACAAAAGAAAAAATCTATCAAAAAAAGAGAACTAGTGCTTAAAATTTTAATATAATTTTAAGACTATTACGATTTAGTTTCAATAAGTTTGTTACTAGTTGAAATCAAAATCATTTTTTGGTTGTTATGGAAAATAAATTAAGGTTACTTTCTTTATAATAATTATTAATTCATGAATACCTTATATTAAAAAAAGCTTTGTTTACATAAACAAAGCTTTTTTTTTATTTGTAATTTTACCTTATTGCAAAGCGTTTCTCAATCCTTCATAATCAAGCAATTGCTGCTCCCCGGTCTCTAAATTTTTGAGCGAAAACGAACTGGATTCCATTTCCTGATCACCTATGATTACCGCAAAAGGAATACCTCTCTTATCCGCATGCTGAAACTGTTTTCCCACTTTGGTATTATCGGGATACAATTCTACTTTTATACCGGAAGCCCTTAATTTTTGTACGGTTTGCAACGCATAAAAAGCTTCTTTTTCTCCGTAATTGATAAACAAGGCTTTGGAGGTGGCGGTAACTGTTTTGGGAAACAACTCTAATTCTTCCAAAACCAAATAAATACGATCCAGTCCGAAAGAAACGCCAACGCCACTCATATTTTTCAATCCGAAAATCCCAGTCAAATCATCATATCGGCCGCCACCACCAATAGATCCCATGGCTACTCCTTTGGGTGCTGCCACTTCAAAAATGGCTCCGGTATAATAATTCAACCCTCGCGCCAGTGTCACATCCAAATCCAATAAGGCAGTAGACAATCCTAATTGGGTTACATTGTCACAAATGAAACGCAACTCCTCTACTCCTTTCATTCCTTCTTGAGAGGAAGCCAAGAGTTGGGATAATTTTTCTAATTTATCGGTAATGGTTCCTGTAAAATTAAATAAAGGTTGAACTTTTTGAATCGCTTCTTCGGCAATTCCTTTTTCAATCATTTCTTTTTTTACACCGTCTTCACCTATCTTATCCAGTTTATCTAAAGCAACCGTGAAATCGATTAATTTATCTGAAGCACCTATTACTTCGACAATTCCGGATAATATTTTTCGGTTGTTGATTTTTATCGTTGCCCCTTTTAAACCTAAAGCAGTAAAAACCGTGTCATACAATTGTACCAATTCTACTTCCTGCCACAATGATTTAGAACCCACCACATCGGCATCGCATTGAAAAAACTCCCTGAAACGCCCTTTTTGTGGACGATCGGCTCTCCAAACCGGTTGGATTTGGTATCTCTTAAAGGGAAATTCAATTTCGTTTTGATGTTGCACGACATAACGGGCAAACGGTACGGTTAAATCATAACGCAAGGCTTTTTCTGAAATACTTGACGTTAATTTAGTGCTGTCCCTATTTTCTAAATGGGTGGCATTGGCTTTGGCCAAATAATCCCCGGAATTCAATATTTTAAAAATCAACCGATCACCTTCTTCTCCGTATTTTCCCATCAAAGTTTCAGAATTTTCAAAAGAAGGGGTTTCTATCGGCTGGAAACCAAATTTTTCGAAATTACTTTTTATGGTTTGGATGATATACTGCCTTTTTGCCACCTCAGCAGGTGAAAAATCTCTGGTTCCTTTAGGAATACTCGGTTTAGATGCCATTTTTAAAATTTAGAAATTAAAGGTCAGAAATTAGAGATTAGAATTTTTAAGCAACACCACACTTCTCACTTCTACCTCTTACTTCTTATTTCGATTGCAAATATCTTATTTTTAAAATAAATAACACATCCTAAAAAACAAACTTGTAACAAAAATTGTAATTTCGTGACAAATCAGTATGATGCTACAATTATTCAAAGAAAATGTACGAATAGCAATTGGCTCGGTAAGAACACAATTGCTCCGAACTATACTTACTGTACTCATTATTGCCATCGGGATTACGGCTTTAGTTGGCATCCTGACAGTGGTTTCGGCTTTAGAAAACACCATTTCCACTGATTTTGCTTCAATGGGCGCCAATACCTTCAACATCAACCAATACGAAAATACCGCCCGAAGACGAGGAGGCGGAGGTGAACAGAGAGAAATTATCAATCCGATTATCTCCTATCCTGAAGCCGTGGCTTTCCAGAACAAATACAAATTTCCGTTCAGTCAAACCTCCTTATCATTTACAGCCACTTCAACGGCAGAAGTAAAACATGAAGCCACCAAAACAGATCCGGAAATAACCATCGTGGGGATTGACGAACACTTCATTACCAATTCCGGTTTAGAAATTCATCTGGGAAGGAACTTCACCGGATTTGACGTCAACAACAATAATTACGTGTGTATTGTAGGTTCTGATTTTGAAAAAGGACTGCTAAAAGACATCAATCCGATTGACAAAACCATTTCTATTCGAGGCGCCCGGTTCAAAGTAATTGGCGTGCTGAAAGAAAAAGGCTCCACTTTTGGCAACAGCCAGGATTTACGGGTTTTACTACCCATTCAACTCGCGCGTTCCTTATTTTCTGCCCCGAATATCAATTACACCATGAGTGTGATGGTTTCTAAAAAAGAATTACTAAACCAAGCCATTGATAATGCGGTAAGTACGATGCGCAGGGTTCGCAAATTAAGCCCCGTAAAAGACAATAATTTCGGGGTCGTTCGTAGCGATGACCTGATAAACCGAATTTTAGGAATCACCAAATATCTCGGAATGGCTTCCTGGTTAATCGGAATTATTACCATTCTTGGGTCCTCTATCGCCTTGATGAATATTATGATTGTTTCGGTTACCGAACGCACCCGGGAAATTGGTGTCAGGAAAGCCTTGGGGGCCAAAAAGACTACTGTCGCTTTTCAATTTTTTATCGAAACCTTACTCATTGGTCAAATTGGCGGCTTGGCCGGAATCATTTTCGGAATTTTAATCGGTTACGGAATTGCAGGCGCCATGAGATTTGACTTTGTGATTCCCTGGATGGCTATTTTTGCCGCCTTTTTAACCAGTTTCATTGTCGCTATTGTTTCCGGTTTATATCCGGCGATAAAAGCCGCCACACTAGACCCGATTGAGGCGTTACGATATGAATAGTTTTTTTTGAGAAGGCAGAAAGCAGATTTCAGAAAGCAGATATGAGATTACGGTTTTAACTAGAAAATATAAAAGATGAGATTTCAAGATTTATTAGCTTATAAGAAATCATTTGAATTGTCAATGTTGATTTTCAAAATGACAAAAACCTTCCCTATTGAAGAGAAATATTCACTAACAGACCAAATTAGACGTTCGTCAAGAAGTGTCTCTGCAAACTTAGCCGAAGCCTCACGAAAAATTAAGATACGAAAAACACTTTGTTTCAAAACTCACAGATTGTGACGCAGAAAACTTAGAAACTCAAGCATGGTTAGAATACTCATTAGCTTGCGAATATATTTCAGAAGAATTATTCTTGGAATTAACAACTAAAAGCTTAGAAATTAGGAAGACTCATCAATTACATGATTAACAATCCCGATAAATTCAATTGATTTTAAAAAATCTGTTATCTTTTATCAATTGCAATCTTCCTTCTAATTTCTGCGTTCTAAATTCCTCCAAAAATCATCCTATCATTCCCGTAAATATCTTTTCGAAGTTCGATATCTTTAAAATCCATGTTCCGGAGTAGTTCTATCATTTCTTTTCCCAGATACTGATTGATTTCGAAATACAACTGTCCGTTTAGGGATAGATGTTGCCGTGCCAATCCGGCTATTTTTCTATAAAAAACCAAAGCATTGTCATCTTCTACAAAAAGCGCCAAGTGCGGTTCGTTGGCTAAAACATTTTTCTTGATTTCCTTTTTTTCCAAATTCCGGACATAAGGCGGGTTCGAAACAATGATATCGAATTCTTGCCCTAAGTTTAACGTTTCCAAAATATTTTGGTGAACAAAGTTGATATTAACCTTATTTCTTTCAGCATTTTTTTGGGCTGTCGCCAACGCCTTTTCCGAAACATCTATAGCAAAAACTGCAGCATTCGGGAGATTCTTTGCCAATGAAATAGCAATACAACCACTCCCTGTTCCAATATCCAAAATTTTTAATTTTTTACCTCCAACATCCAACTTATGGCTTTCAATAATCCACTCGACCAATTCTTCGGTTTCCGGTCTTGGAATCAATACATTTTCATTAACTTCAAAATCCAATCCGTAAAAACTGGTTTTCCCTAAAAGGTATTGTACCGGGATTTCTTTTTTCAATTCGGTCAAAATTGAATTCCACACATTAATTTCTTCTTCCGAAAAAACCAAATCGGGACGCAAGGCCAAGTCAATTCGTTTCAATTGGTGTTTATCTTCTAAAATCAAATAGAAAAAACTTTCGGCTTCGTCATCTCCGTAAATTGGACTAAGCAACTCCATAAACTGACTTCGGTATTCTCTTATTTTCATCGGGACTAACACACTAATTTTCTATAATTTACAAAATATATTTTCGCAGCACAAAAATAGCCATTGTTTATCGTTATTTTCGAAAGTTTTTAAAACTAAATGTTACACCCAAAAATTAGTACTTTTGTAGCGTGAAAGCACCAGAAAAATACATCCGTCGTTGCATCGAGCTGGCCAAAAACGGCTTAGGAACCACCTACCCCAACCCGATGGTAGGAAGCGTCATTGTGTATGAAGACCGCATTATTGGCGAAGGTTGGCATAAAAAAGCCGGAGAACCACATGCCGAAGTCAACGCCGTGAATTCCGTAAAAGACAAATCCCTACTCGAAAAAGCAACCATCTATGTAAGTCTGGAACCATGCAGTCATTTTGGAAAAACACCACCTTGCTGTGATTTGATTATTCAACACAAAATACCAAATGTGGTTATAGGAACCGTTGACCCGAATGAAAAAGTGGCCGGTCGGGGCATTAAAAAATTAATCGAAGCGGGAGCAAATGTCAGCGTTGGTTTTTTGGAAGCCGAATGTAACGAACTCAACAAGCGCTTTTTTAGCTTTCATCAAAAGAAAAGACCCTACATTATTTTGAAATGGGCCGAAACCAGTGATGGTTTTATTGCTCCCAAAGAAAGACTGGAAACCAAACCGGTCTGGATTACCAATCAGTATTCGAGACAATTAGTCCATAAATGGCGAAGTGAGGAGCAAGCTATTCTCGTAGGAACCCAAACCGTTTTGGATGACAATCCCAAATTAGACGTGCGGGATTGGATCGGAAATTCTCCTGTAAGAGTCATTTTAGACCAAAATAATCGCATTCCTGAACATTTCAATGTCTTGGATAACCAAACCAAAACGATTGTTATTTGCCAAACTAGGACAGCTATTGACAAAGAAAACACTATCTTTGAAGTAATCGATTTTAAACAAAATATTGGTCAACAAATCTCTGAAGTGTTATACCGGCACCAGATTCAATCCTTGATTGTTGAAGGAGGGCAAAAAACCCTACAAACTTTCATAGAAGAGAATCTTTGGGATGAAGCGCGAATATTTATTGGAAATACGGTATTTACCTCAGGAACAAAAGCCCCAACTTTCATTAAAACCCAGTTCGAAAAACATCGTATTGGCAATGACGAACTTATAATTTTCAAAAAACATGATTAACGCAATTATTTTTGATTTTGGAGATGTGTTTATCAATTTAGATAAACAAGCCACCATTGATGGGCTAAAAAAAATAGGCTTATCCGAATGGAATGAAGATTTGGATCGCTTAAATATCCTATTTGAAATGGGGAAAATTTCAAGAGAAGACTTCCTTCTAGGCATTCAAAAACATGTACCTAATGCCAGTATCGATGAAATACTGGAGGCTTGGAACGCCGTTTTATTAGACTTCCCTTTATATAGACTGGAGTTCCTTCAAATGTTATCCAAAAAATACCGATTGTTTTTATTGAGCAATACCGATTCTATTCATATTGAAACTTTTGAACAGAGAACAGGCCCTTCCTTTTACAGTGATTTTTACCAATGTTTTGAGAAAGTCTATTTCTCTTTTGAAATAGAAAACCGAAAACCCAATGCCGAAATTTACAACTACGTAGCCAACAAACATGATTTGCAACCCAAACGCACCTTATTTGTTGATGACAAAAAAGAAAATACAGATGCTGCGGAAGTACTGGGATTCCAAGTTTGGAATTTACAAGTAGGTAAAGAAGATGTTGTCGATCTTTTTAACAAAAATAATATCGATTAAAAGAACTTCAGCTTTTGGAAATTAAAGACACGTATAAAACCATTGAAACCGCTTCAAGAGAAACGCTATTCAAAGAAAAGAAAAGCAAGTTTTTTGGCTATGCCTACCCCATTGAATCCGAGGAAGAAGTAAAACCAATTATTGATACCCTTCGAAAACAACATCCCAACGCCTGTCATTATTGTTATGCTTACCAAATAGGGACGAACAAAATTTACTACAGAGCCAACGATGACGGAGAGCCCAACAACAGTGCAGGAATGCCCATATACGGACAGATTCAGTCTTTCGGCATCACTAACACGCTGGTAGTTATCGTACGGATTTTTGGCGGGGTAAAATTAGGTGTAGGCGGATTGATTACCGCGTATAAAACAGCCGCACAACTCACCTTGGAAGCATGTACCCTAATCGAAAAGACAATCGACACCCATTACCTGATTTCCTTTGATTACCAAAACATGAATAAAGTCATGCGAATCATCAAAGAAAAAAAGATTGAAATTGTGACTCAAGAAATGGAACTTAATTCGGATACCGAATTACCAATGGGAAAAATAGAGATTAAAATACGAAAAAAAAATGCCGAAATGGTCTTCGACATTTTTAATTCTGTATATGATATCCAAATACGAATAAAAGAATAATTTAGCGGTATAATTCCATTATTTTTAAATTAACAACAGCTTTTCTTTTACATAGTCAGGAGGAAGTATCGGCCGCCCTGTTTTCATATTCACAAAAACCAAAACAGAGTTCGCAATTGTTAATAACTCACCCTCTTTATTGCGAATTTCGTAATCAAATTCTATCTTCACAGAAGTCTGACTTTTAAAAATCGTTTTAACAGTTAATAGATCATCATAACGGGCTGGTTTTTTAAAATTTATATTCAAAGAGACCACCGGCAGCATCACTCCGTTTTCTTCCATCCATTTATACGAAACCCCAATATTTCTAAGCCATTCCACGCGTCCCATCTCAAAATACTGGGCATAATTTCCATGATAAACCACCCCCATCTGATCGGTTTCTGAATACCTGACCCTGACTTCATATTCAAATTCTTTCATATACTATATCTTCATTATTAACATTATTTTTACTTCATTCTAACATTACTTACGACAATATTTTTACAAAATCAACCAGTAAATATTTTTTTTTACAATTTTTTGTTCACATATTTGTTACCCCGAAAAACATCAACCCTTCGATCATTATTCGCAAGATAACGATTACAAAAAATTAAATAATTTATATAGAATTCATGAACAAAACTGCTCAATCAGTATGGGAAAACTGTCTGTCTTTCATAAAAGACAACATTCAAGATCAAGCCTACAAAACTTGGTTTGAACCGATCAAATCAGTTGAACTTACCGATAATGCATTATACATTCAGGTTCCTAGTAAATTTTTCTACGAATGGTTGGAAGAACATTACGTTAAATTATTAAAAGTTGCCTTGACCAAAGAACTTGGAAAAAACGCAAAGTTACTTTATAAAATCAAAATGGAAAACACTTATGGTAATAAACAACCGTTTACGGAACAGTTACCAAGTGCGAATCGGGCTCCAATGAAACCCCAAAATGTAGATGCTCCTTTTAAAAACCTAAATCCGGAATTAAAAAATCCTTTTGTCATTCCAGGAATTAGAAATTTAAAAATTGAATCCCAATTAAATCCGAATTACAGTTTTGATAATTTCCTCGAAGGAGATTCTAACCGACTGGCCCGATCGGCAGGTATGGCCGTAGCCAATAAACCGGGAGGAACATCCTTCAATCCTTTATTAATTTTTGGTGGTGTAGGATTAGGTAAAACACACCTGGCACACGCCATCGGAGTAGAGATTAAAGACAAATACCCTGAAAAAACCGTTTTATATATCTCGGCTGAAATTTTCACCCAACAATACATCGATTCGGTCAAGAAAAATAACCGAAATGATTTCATTCATTTTTACCAACTAATTGATGTACTAATCATTGATGATGTTCAATTCTTATCCGGTAAATCCGGAACCCAGGATGTATTTTTCCATATTTTCAACTATTTGCATCAAAATGGCAAACAAGTTATCCTGACTTCTGACAAAGCTCCTGTTGACATGCAGGATATAGAACAACGCTTGTTATCCCGTTTTAAATGGGGATTATCGGCTGAATTGCACCAACCGGATTACGAAACCCGAATTTCTATCCTAAAAAACATTTTGTACCGTGATGGAGTGGAAATGCCCGAAGATATCATCGAATATGTGGCCCGCAATATCAAAACGAATGTTAGGGAACTTGAAGGCGCTATCATCTCTTTGATTGCACAATCTTCTTTCAATAAAAAGGAAGTGACGATAGAATTGGCTAAAAGTGTAGTAGAGAAATTCGTAAAGAATGTAAAAAGAGAAATTTCTATCGATTACATTCAAAAGATTGTATCCGATTATTTCCAATTAGATATCGAAACCTTACAATCAAAAACCAGAAAACGACATGTCGTTCAAGCCCGACAATTGGCTATGTTTTTTGCTAAAAAATTCACCAAAGCTTCTTTGGCCAATATTGGTTCACAAATTGGTGACCGGGATCATGCAACTGTTCTACATGCCTGTAAAACCGTTGATAATTTGGTTTCTACCGACAAACAATTCAAAAAATTTGTCGAAGATATCAATAAAAAATTAACGCTATAGACGCACTATGCCTGTAAAAATTTTAATGGTCTGCTTGGGGAATATCTGTCGGTCGCCTTTGGCCGAAGGTATATTAGCCTCAAAATTACCAAAAGAAAAATTTATAGTAGATTCTGCCGGAACCGGTTCGTGGCATATTGGAAATACTCCTGATTCCCGTTCTATAGCTACTGCCAAAAAACACAAGATTGATATTTCAAAACAAAGAGGGAGACAAATCTCAATACATGACTTTGAACAATTTGATTACATCTATGTGATGGATAATTCCAATTATGAAGATGTAATTCAGCTGACGAACAAGCCAGAACACCATCAAAAAGTACAACTCATTTTAAACGAACTATATCCCGATGAAAATGTAGATGTTCCCGATCCCTATTACGGCACGCCGAACGGATTTGAAATGGTCTACAACATGCTTGATGAAGTGAGCACTATAATTGCCGCTAAATTACTTGAAAAGCATCCGTAACTTTCTGTCTAGCAATTACGACCAATCACAAACTCAACCTATGAAATCAAACACTCTTTTAGGCAAACTTTATTTAATCCCGACGACTATGGGAGAATGTGACCCGATGGATGTCCTGCCTCAAACCGTAAAAAGAACCATTGATTTTATTGACTACTATATCGTTGAAAACGAAAAAACAGCACGCAAATCCATCAAGGCCGTGCATCCCGAAAAAAAACAATCCGATTTAGTCCTTTTTGCTTTAAACAAACACACAGAGGTTAAAGAGCATCAAGAATTCATCAAACCGCTTCTGGAAGGAAAAAATGTAGGCTTAATGAGCGAAGCCGGCTGTCCCGGTGTCGCCGATCCCGGTGCGGTCATTGTAAAACTCGCCCATGACAAAGGCATTCAGGTCGTTCCTCTGGTAGGCCCTTCTTCTATTTTATTAGCTATGATGGCTTCGGGGATGAACGGGCAAAGTTTTACGTTTCACGGGTATCTACCTATTGAAAAAGACGAGAAAAAAGCGGCACTGAAAAACTTGGAAAGAATATCCTTCGAAAAAAACCAGTCGCAGATTTTCATTGAAACACCCTATCGCAACAATAAACTGCTGGAAGATTTATTGCAAATTTTACATCCCGAAACACATTTGTGTATCGCCACAGATATTACGCTACCAACGGAATACATCAAAACCAAAAAAGTGGCCGCCTGGAAAAAAGAAAATGTCGATCTGCACAAACGTCCGACTATTTTTATCATCCACAAAATGTAACATTTGACAGTATGAGTAAACTTCCCAATATTGGCACGAGTATTTTTACGGTCATGACCAAAATGGCCAATGAATACAATGCTATCAATCTTTCACAGGGATTCCCTAATTTTCCTGTTGACGAACGACTGACAGCTATTGTTGCCCAATTGGCCAAAGAAGACGTCCATCAATACACTCCAATGGCGGGCTATCAGCCGCTTTTAGCTAAAATCAAACAACTTATTGAGAGATCGTACAACCGAATAGTACAAGCCGAAACCGAATTATTGGTTACCACGGGAGCTACACAGGGTATTTTTACGACACTTTTGGCTTTGCTGAAAGCAGATAATGAAGTGGTCATATTAGACCCGAGTTATGATTCTTACGAAGCTCCTATTTTATTATCGAATGCCAAACCGATTCGGGTAGCACTAAATGATGATTACACGCCCAACTGGGAACAGATTGAAAAAGCCTGTTCTTCGAGAACCAAAATGATTATCATCAACAATCCGCACAATCCTACAGGAAAGATTCTAAACCTTTCTGATTTTGAAAATCTGGAACGCATTTTAGAAAAATTCCCAGATATTTTAATACTTTCGGATGAAGTGTATGAGTACATCACTTTCGAGGAAAAACACATTTCAGCTCACACCCGTCCACTACTTCAAAATCGTTGTATTATTACCTCCTCATTCGGAAAAACATTTCATGTCACTGGCTGGAAAGTAGGCTATCTCACCGCTCCGGAACATTTAATGAACGAAATCAAAAAAGTGCACCAATTTGTGGTTTTCAGTGTCAACAGCCTTTCGCAAGCCGCTATTTGTGAGTATTTAGATGTTGTTGACGTAAAACAAATCGGCCCTTTTTATCAGGAAAAAAGGGATTATTTCAGAACACTGCTGCAAGCCAGTCGTTTTGAACTGATGCCTTGCGAAGGAACTTATTTTCAGGTGGTTTCCTATGCTACCATTTCGGACATGAATGATGTTGATTTCTGCAAATGGCTCATTACCGAACACGGAGTGGCCGCCATACCGATTTCTAATTTTTATGCCGATGGGAAAGACCTCCGACTCATCCGTTTTTGTTTTGCCAAAAACAACACCACACTCGAAGCAGCCGCCAAAAGATTATGTGCAGTTTAACCCTATTATTACCTTATTTAGGTTAAACTCTAGTCTTTATTTTTCATATCTTTACCATAAAGACCCCAAAAATATGAGTTATAACGACAAAATGTTGCGCGATGATGCGCTAAAAAACAAGGTGATTGTTGTTACCGGTGGAGGTAGTGGTTTAGGAAAAGCCATGACCAAATATTTTCTGGAACTGGGCGCTCAAGTAGCCATTACCTCCCGCGATATCGAAAAACTGAAAACCACCGCATCGGCATTAGAAACCGAAACCGGTGGAAGCTGCCTACCAGTACAATGCGATGTGCGCCATTATGAAGAAGTCGAAAACATGCTGGCAACAGTACTGCAAAAATTTGGTAAAGTCGATGTCTTACTCAACAACGCGGCAGGAAATTTCATATCCCCAACAGAGCGTTTATCAGCCAATGCTTTCGACACCATAATTGACATCGTCCTTAAAGGAACCAAAAACTGTACACTGGCTTTTGGGAAACACTGGATTGACACCAAGCAGGAAATCTCGACGATTTTAAATATTGTGACTACCTATGCTTGGACCGGTTCAGCTTATGTGGTGCCTAGTGCCACCGCCAAAGCGGGAGTGCTCGCTATGACCCGTAGTCTGGCGGTAGAATGGGCGAAATACGGCATCCGTTCGAATGCCATTGCTCCAGGTCCGTTTCCTACCAAAGGAGCCTGGGACCGATTGTTACCGGGAGATTTAGCCGAAAAATTTGACATGGCTAAAAAAGTGCCTGTAAAACGCGTCGGTGACCATCAGGAATTGGCCAATTTAGCCGCTTACTTAGTTTCCGATTTCTCTGCATATGTCAACGGCGAAGTCGTAGTGATTGACGGTGGCGAATGGCTCAAAGGTGCTGGGCAATTTAATATGCTGGAAGCTATACCGGAGGAACTTTGGGACCAATTGGAAATGATGATTAAGGCTAAGAAAAACAAATAATCCCTGTTCTTTTTTTTGGGGCGTTTCCCTCCCCACTCCGCAAGCTCCGTAGTTCGGGTCAGGCTGTACGCTATATTCCCGATTAACAAAAACTACGGCAAAAGCCTTGTTTTTCTAAATCGGGAGATGCCGCTTCCATCCTTAACGCGCAAATACCAACCAAAACCCTGTTGAAAAGAGGCGAATATTTAGCCCCAAAACCGAAATGTGCTCCCGGATAAATTACTATTTTTGTAGCCAACGCAAACAAAAGTAACTTTATGCTCATTATAGGAATTGCCGGGGGAACGGGTAGCGGAAAAACAACGGTAGTACATCAGATCATGAATGAATTACCGGAATCGGAAGTGGGGATTATCTCGCAGGATTCCTATTATAAAGAGACAAATCATTTGAATTATGACGAACGCGTACTGATTAACTTTGACCATCCAAGAGCGATTGATTTTGAATTATTGGTCAACCATCTGAAAGAACTCAAAGCAGGAAAAACCATTCATCAGCCGGTGTATTCATTTGTCACCCACAACCGTACGGTAGATACGATAACCACTTCGCCTAGAAAAGTGATGCTGGTCGAAGGGATTCTGATTTTGGCCAATCCCGAATTACGGGATTTATTTGACATCAAAATTTACGTTCATGCCGACTCTGACGAACGCTTGATCCGCCGTTTAAAAAGGGATATTGCCGAGCGGGGACGTGACATGCACGAAGTGGTGAACCGATACCAAAACACCTTAAAACCAATGCACGAACAATTTATTGAGCCCACCAAAGCCTTTGCCGATATTATCATTCCGAACGACAAATACAATACGGTGGCAATTGATGTAGTTCGGGCAGTGATTAATCAAAAAATTCTATAATTTTATCGTAATTTTAAGCTGTAATTGTAATTAGCTATCTAAAAAGAGGAACAAGCATTTCTTCCCTTTTTAAAACCTGGCACATTTGAATGAAACAAACATTACGAATACCAACTATACTAAAAACATACAATGAAAAATCCCTATAAAGACAAGGCTTGGTTTAAATTCATCAGCAACAAATACATTTGGGTGCTTTTGTTTTTTGCGGCCTGGATGATTTTCCTGGACAACTATTCTTATTTTGAACATCGGCTTTTAGACAACCAGATTAACGAATTGGAGGACAACAAGAAATACTACCAGGAAGAAATTAAGAAAGATGAACAGCAAATCAAACAGCTGAGAAACCCGCATCAGGTGGAGAAATATGCCCGAGAGAAATACTATATGAAAAAAGACAGCGAGGATATCTATATTATAGAGTTTGAAGGAGATACTCTAGAAGAAAAAAAATAAGTTGTTCAACATAAAAACCAATCCAAATGAACACTACTCTATTCGATGCATTCGACCCCGTTTCCAGCAAACAATGGAAACAGAAAATCCAGTTTGAACTCGATGGAGCAGATTATAATGATACTCTGATTTGGAATTCCCCTGAAGACATTAAGATCAAACCTTTTTATCACAATGACGAATTTCTAAAAACTTATCCTGTTGCCACACAAGCCAACCAATGGAGCATTTGTCAGGCTATTTTTGTTCATACTATTGATAAATCGGTCGAAAGAGCCTTAGATTATTTGCACCGTGGTGCCGAAAGTCTTCATTTTACGATTACGGACAGTACCTTAGACCTGACACAATTAATCGTGCCATTACCACTTGACAAAATTAAAATTTACTTTAATTTTTCTTTCATCGATATGGATATGATGGCCCGACTTGAAAAAATAGCCGTTACCCAAAAAGCAACACTATTTTACAATCTGGATCCCATCGGACATTTAGCCAGGGAAGGCAATTGGTTTACCACCAAAGACAATTTTGAAACACTGAATAAGCTTTCAACAGTAATTAAAAACAATGCCTTTATCAGTATTGACGGCACTTTATACCAAAATTCCGGAGCCAATATGGTACAACAAATGGCTTATAGTCTGGCTCATGCCAATGAATATTTGAATAGAATTTCTAATTCTAACCAACCATTTGTTTTTAAACTAGCCGTTGGAACCAATTATTTTTTTGAAATTGCCAAGTTGAGAGCGCTCCGACTCCTTTTTAATTTAATTGCCAAAGAATACCATCCGGAAATCAAATGCCATCTTTTGGTCACACCAAGTAAACGCAACAAAACACTCTATGATTTCAATACTAATTTGTTACGTACTTCAACCGAATGCATGGCGGCGATATTAGGAGGAGCAGACACCATTATGAATCAGTCCTACGATTCTTTTTTTCACAAAGACAATGAATTTGGAAATCGGATAGCACGAAATCAATTGCTAATCTTAAAACACGAAAGTTATTTTGACAAAGTAAATAATCCGGCTGAAGGTAGTTATTACATAGAATCACTTACCAGTCAATTAGCAGAAAAAGCGTTGGCTTTGTTTAAAGATATAGAATCCAAAGGCGGATTCCTGAAACAATTGAATGACGGTCATATAAAAAGAAAGATTCAAGAAAGTGCCGATAAAGAACAGGAGCTTTTTGATTCCGGAAAAGAAGTACTTATAGGGACCAATAAATTTCCGAATAAGGAAGACCAGATGAAATCTAATATTGAACTCTATCCGTTTGTAAAAGTCAAACCCCGAAAAACACTCATTATACCAATAATAGAAAAAAGACTTTCGGAAAAGTCCGAACAAGAACGCTTAGCCTTAGAATAAAACCGGAAAATAATATCACTAAAACGTGACAATTAGCGTCTAAAAATGATACGAAAAGACCTGAAACATATTCAATTACCAGTACATCAGCCCAAAGAGGATGTAGTGAAGCCGAACCAAAGCCAGACTACAGGAGGTTTTTGGACTGCGGAAAATATTGAATTAAAGCCCAACTATAGTCCAACGGACATTGAAAATCTCCATCATCTTGATTTTGGAGCGGGGTTCCCCCCATATCTACGAGGTCCACACACCACAATGTATGTTCGCAAACCTTGGACTATTAGGCAATATGCCGGTTTTTCGACTGCCGAAGAAAGTAATGCTTTCTACAGACGTAATCTTGCCAAAGGACAAAAAGGACTTTCCATTGCCTTTGATTTACCCACCCATCGCGGCTATGATTCGGATAACGAACGGGTTATCGGTGACGTGGGAAAAGCGGGAGTTGCCATTGATACGGTAGAAGACATGAAAGTATTGTTTGACCAGATTCCACTGGATGAAATGTCGGTTTCTATGACGATGAATGGCGCGGTATTACCTATAATGGCTTTCTATATTGTAGCAGCCGAAGAACAGGGTGTACAACCGCAACAACTTTCAGGGACTATCCAAAACGATATCCTGAAAGAATTTATGGTGCGTAACACCTACATCTATCCGCCTAAGGCTTCCATGAAAATTATCGCTGATATTTTTGAATATACGAGTCATCATATGCCTAAATTCAATTCGATATCTATCTCAGGGTATCATATGCAGGAAGCAGGGGCTACTGCTGATATCGAATTAGCATACACCTTGGCCGATGGATTGGAATACATCAGAACCGGTTTGGCAACCGGAATGAAAATTGATGAATTTGCTCCCCGGCTTTCCTTTTTCTGGGCCATAGGTATGAATCATTTTATGGAAATAGCCAAAATGCGTGCGGCAAGAATGATTTGGGCAAAATTAGTCCAACAATTTAATCCAAAAGATCCAAAATCATTGATTTTAAGAAGTCATTGTCAAACCAGCGGTTGGAGTCTAACAGAACAGGATCCCTACAACAACATTAGCCGTACTTGTATTGAAGCCGCGGCGGCTGTTTTTGGAGGAACACAATCCTTACATACTAATGCGTTAGATGAAGCCATTGCTTTACCAACAGATTTCTCTGCCCGAATTGCCAGAAACACCCAACTTTTTTTACAAGAAGAAACAAAAATAACCAAAACGGTAGACCCATGGGCAGGGAGTTATTATGTAGAAAGTCTGACCAACGATATTGCTGAAAAAGCATGGAAACTTATCGAAGAAATCGAAGCTCTTGGCGGCATGACCAAAGCCATCGAAGCAGGGATTCCAAAATTAAGAATTGAAGAAGCGGCTGCGAGAAAGCAGGCCCGCATCGACAGCCATCAGGATATTATTGTAGGCGTCAACAAATACCGACTCAAGAAAGAAGACCCTTTGCACATCCTTGATGTAGACAACCAGATGGTACGAAGGCAACAAATAGAAAAGCTACAAAAAATAAAAGCCGACAGAAATCCGGAAAAAGTTCAAGATGCTCTAAACCGACTGGTTCATTGTGCCAAAAACAAAGACGAAAATTTATTGGAACTGACCATTGAAGCAGCGAGGAACAGAGCCACTTTGGGAGAAATCAGCGCTGCCTTGACAACAGTATACGGAAGATATAAAGCACAAATTAAAACCATTAGAGGCGTGTATAGTTCAACTATAAAAAACGATAAAAATTTTGAAAAAGCAAAACAACTGGCCGATACCTTCGCCCAAAAAGAAGGCCGTCGTCCCAGGATTATGATTGCTAAAATTGGACAGGACGGGCATGACCGTGGTGCCAAAGTGGTTGCCAGCGGTTATGCTGATATTGGTTTTGATGTAGATATTGGCGCTCTTTTTCAAACACCAGCTGAAGTTGCTAAACAGGCGGTCGAAAATGATGTACACATCTTAGGTATTTCTTCCCTTGCCGCCGGACATAAAACTATGGTTCCTCAAGTTGTTGAAGCACTTAAAAAACTGGATAGAGAAGACATCATGGTTGTGGTTGGCGGTGTAATTCCAAAACAAGATTATTCCTTTTTATTTGATGCCGGTGTGGTCGCTATTTTTGGTCCGGGAACAACAATTAGTAATGCGGCAATACTACTTTTGGAAATTTTAATGAAAGACTGATGTAACTAATCCGTTTTCAAACATTCATATTCCTTTACAAAAAACGAGACTGTTTTAGATTCAGTCTCGTTTTTTTTATTTCATCGTTTTAAATTAGCTTTTTTCTTATTAAAAAAAAACCTTAAATAATTCTTAAAATTAACAAACAATACATAAAACATTAACAACCAACTATTAAACAAAATGGTAACTTTAATGTAATTCCAAATTTTACCTAAAATACATCCTAAAATTTGTTTGGCGATTTCAAAAAGAAAAAATCTGTAATATCTTAACCAAAAGGGGAAGTAAACTGTAAGCCTTATAATGTTTTTACTTAAATTATTAACTTCAAAATTATGTATCATGAAATCATATCTTTTAGCTTTGTTAATTTTAGGAATGGTAAATATATCTTATTCTCAAGATATAAAGGAAGACGGATCAGATGAAGAAAATATTGAAATAGAAAATTTACCTGCAGTAGTAATTAAAAGTGCCGGAAAAGACTTTTCCGTTTACTTGCCAGACAAAAATCCGGATAAGGATGTCAGAACCCTTCAAAACAAATTTATCGCCTATAAATTGGGTAAAGATTATGAAGGCTACGAAAATTATCTTGTAATTATGGAAATGAAAGATGGGTCTTTAGTTGCTGATTATAATGAAAACGGAAAATTGATTAATGTAGTCGAAAATTACAAAAATGTTAAATTACCAAGTACTGTAATTTATTCTGTTTACAAAACGTATCCTGGATGGAAAATTACAAATGACAAGTTTTTATATTCACAAAAAAATGGAGATGTAACTAAAAAACAATATCACCTCAAAATTGAAAAGGGAAAAGAAAGCCGAAAAGTTACAGTCAATCCCGAAGGCAAAATTATGGAAGAACAATAATTTTATAAATTTAGATTCACCCCTCTCTCTCTCTCATCTCTAATAATAATTAAGTAAATTAACTACGAACAATCCAAAACTTGTTCTCGGTTAGAGTACAAATTATTATAATGAATAATGTAATCATATTTTCAATTCACTTTACAACAAATAATTTTAATTTTAAATATTATGAAAACACTTATCATTACCCTATTATTTATAGGCCTTACCGTTTCATCTTATTCTCAAGACAAACAAAAAAAAGTTAGTGAAAAAGGGAATGTTAAAATAGAAGAATTACCTGCAGTGGTTATCAAAAGAATTGGATCTGACTTTTCAGTGTACCTTCCAGACAGACATCCAGATGCAAATGTTAGAGATTTGGAACAAATGTTTGTCGCCTATTCATTAGGAAAAGATTATGAGGGGTATGAAACTTATTTGTTAATTATGGAATCCAAAAACCGAAACTTGACTGCAACATATAATGAAAAAGGAAAGTTAATTCGTGTCGTTGAAAATTATAAAAATGTAAGGATGCCTAATAGTGTCATATATTCTATTTTAAAAAACTATCCCGAATGGACCATAGTTAACGACAAATACTTATATTCACAAGAAGAGGGAGATGTCCTTAAAAAACAATACCATATTAAAATTAAAAAAGGGAATCAAACCCGTAAATTAACAGTAAATGATAAAGGTGAAATTTTAAAAGTTAAATAAAATAACACCAAAATCTAAAAAAGGCTGTCCGAAAATAGACAGCCTTTTTTAGATACCTTATTTTAATTCAAACTCACAATCGGATTGCTATTAGCTACAATAAAAGAAGTATCGTACCCTCCAAAAGCTTTTAGATAACTTCTTACAGAAGTTCCATAAGCATCTTTTAAGAGTTTCCTGCCATTATTTTTAAAATATCTTTTTACCGATCCGGCTCCACCAAGATGTGCTGCAGCCAAAATTCCCGATTCAGTGATTAAAATACCATGAAACACGGTACCATCATACTTTTCAATCACTTCTTTTAAAAGATATTTGTTTTTTGATAAAAGCGCCAGAAAGGCTCTTTCTTGCATTTTCGGACTTTTTAAAAATAATAGGCTATCATGAACTCCAATAGATTTTAAAGTCTCAACACCAAACTGGTATTTTCCGAGATACCCCAGCGAATTAATTTTTTTATATTTCCCTTCAGATTCTTTTAAAGCGATTGCTTCTTTGAAACCAATAAAAAAATTTCCGGTGAAAGGAATGTTTAAATTGGTGTAATTTTCTTGTTCTTGAGATGGATATAAGTATCGTTTTCCATCTGTGTTTTTTATCAAAAACCATTGACTTGCATCTATTTTAAGAGGTTTAAAACCGTAACTTAAAAAAGCAATTATAATGGTTAAACTTGTATAAAAATACCACTTCTTTACCATAAATTGTTTTTCTTCAAAACGCTGTCCCGTTAAGAAATTTCTACATGCAAAGATACACAAAAAATTACAAACCTGAAAATCAAGCTGTTAAACTTATCTAAAAATAAAACACATGCGCTCTAAACCCTTCATTAGCGGTATATTCAAGAGTTGGCGCCGGAATTTTTATGGTGTTAAAAACAGAGAAAAAAGTCTTTAAAAAATGAGATCGTGTCTCAATTTTTGTCAAATCCAGATCGAAACTTAAGTAAAATTGCCGGAATCTTTCCGATTTTAAAGCTAACATTAAGTCAGATTTTTCGTTATTCCCATACAACATTCCTTCTCCCCCGTAGCCAATCGCTACATTAAACCATCGTGGTATTTTTGATGTCTTAAAAAAGGAATGCAGATTGACCGAGAGCCAATAGGTCTGACCATTGTAATCTTTCAATATTTGTTGGGTCGTAGAGTTCCCCAAAACATTCGGTCTGAGAGCAGCAAAATGTGTTTTATGAAAAGAAAATTTAGGCATAATACGCTGTTCTTCCCAAATGAATTCCTGCGATAGATACAACGCAGTTCCAGAAGCATTGGCCACCACATCACCAACGGAAGCTCCCCACTCTGACGAAAAACCATCCATTACTTCTATGGCAGTCAAAAAAGCAAATCCCAAACCTGCTCCATAAACCAATTGCCGTTGTTTTGATGCTCCGCTCCAATTCAGCATTTCAGTTCCAAATCGTCCTATTTGATAAGAGGAATAAAAATGTCCCGCTTTATCCATTTGTAACCATTCGGAATTATCATTTATAAAATGAAAATCTGATTTCGGATAATTGGCATACCAAAGTTGGTTTAAACTTATAAAAACTCCGGTAGCCAATACAGATTCTGTAATGATTACCGAATTTTGTCTTTTTAAATTTAAAGTATCAGACGGTTTTAAAAAAATATTGACTGCTTGAGCGGAAGAAAATTGTAATCCAAATAGTAAAAAGAATAAACAGCAGTACCTATTCCTAACACCCAAAACTATCTTTTTACTCCCTGACTGTTAATCCAATCCGAATATTTCTTGGCATTCACATTATGTTCTGCCAAGGTTGCGGCAAATTCATGATATCCAAAACGATCCACACTGGCACAGAAATAAATATAATTATTCTTTTCCGGAGACAAAACGGCTTCCAACGCTGTAATATCAGGCATCGCAATGGGGCCTGGGGGAAGACCGATATTAATATAAGTATTATAAGGAGAAGCCATTCTTAAATCATTAAAAAAGACTCTTTTAATGACTTGATCAAAATCATTTTGTTTCTCTTTAATAGCATAAATCACGGTAGGATCCGCCTGTAGTGGCATTCCTAACCGTAATCGATTCAGATACACCCCAGCAATTCTTGGACGTTCATCTTTTTTAACCGATTCTTTATGTACGATAGAAGCTAATATTGTCGCTTCAACAGGAGTAAGTCCTTGTTGTTTTGCTCTGGAAAGACGGTCTTTATTCCAAAAGATCCTATATTCTTTAATCATTTTATCCCTAAACTTTACTGCTGAGGTATTCCAGTAGATTTCATAAGTATTAGGAATAAACATAGCTAATACATTTTTTTCATTAAATCCATTCTCCGCCAAAAAGGTAGAATCTCTAAAAGAGGCTAAAAGAGAAAGACTGTCAGCTTCTATTTGACTTGCAATTCGGCCTGCAAAATTCTCTAACCGCTCTTGGTTATTAAACGATAATTTCACGGGAACATTGATTCGCATCGCTTTTACCAATTCATAACTGTTCATCCCTTTAGTCAATAAAAAACGTCCTGATTTTACATTATCAGGATAACTCATTTTACTGGCCACCATTTCAAATCTATCTATATTTTCAATAAAAGGAGCTATAATTTTTTTCACCTCTTCATAATTCGCATCTGTAGGAACATGCACATAAATTTCGTTTTCGGTAAATTTGGTGTTTTTGGAAAAAATTTGTCTAACTAAAATAAATCCGTAAATGATTAATCCTGTGATTAAAATAACAGAAAGGATTGAAAAAATTTTCTTTGGTTTCAAAATTATATTATTAAAATTGTTGATTTATTAATTGAAAAATAGACTCGTCTTTATAGTTGCCGTTTACCAGATTCCAATCTTTTTTTGTACCGATACATTGAAAACCAAATTTAGTAAAAAGTGCCATACTTGCTTCATTTTGGGTGCCAATATTTGCATATAATTGATGTAAATTCAAATGATAGAAAGCATATTGAATCATCAACTCTAAAGCTTCAGAACCTATTTTCTGATTGCGATTCCTATCTCCCTGAATTACAATACCTATACCTGCCCTATTATTTTTAGGATCGAAATCGAACAGATCTATCAAGCCCAATGCAGGAAAATCCCGGTCCTGGCAAATGGCTAAACGCAGCTGCTTGGCTTCATAGATGTCCTGATGCGCATTTTCGAGATATTGCTTTATCAAAAACCTGCTGTAAGGCGTTTGAGTATTGCTCACTTCCCAAATACTTTCATCATTCTCGACCGCGTAAATAAACTCCAAATCATTGGGCTCCAGTGCGCGGATGTAACTATTTTTACCTTTAAGGGTTATCACTTTGAAATAGGGATTTATAAATTGGGGAAATTATTTTCGAAAGCAAAATTATATTTCAATATCTCCTTCAAAGACAAATTTTGCTGGTCCTTTAAGGTATACATTGGTATAGTTATTCCCATCTTTATCAAAAGAAACAACAAGTTTTCCTCCTTCCACATTCAAGTCTATTGAAGTCGCTTGAGTTTCACCGGTTGCATTCATGGCAATGGCAACTGCTGTCGCCCCTGTTCCACACGCCAAGGTTTCATCTTCAACCCCTCTTTCATAGGTACGAAGAGAAAAAGTCTTGTCATCAATTTTTTTTACAAAATTGATATTGCTTCCCGTTTTTCCATACAATTCGCCATAACGAATGGCTGCACCATTGTCTTTTACATTAAAATGCTCCAAATCTTCCACCATTTGTACGTGGTGAGGAGATCCCGTATTCAAAAAAGTATAATCAGATTCTTTTTTTATGTTGGCCACATCAATCATCTGTAACGAAACAATACCGTCATCACTTACGCTGGCATGATGCAAACCATCAATGGCATTAAAAGTAGTTGTATTGTCTATCACTTTTCTTTGTTTGGCGAAAGCCACTAAACACCTACCTCCATTTCCGCACATGGTACTTTGGTTCCCGTCAGAATTATAATAAACCATTTTAAAATCGGTTTCAGGATCATTTTCTAATAAAATAAGTCCATCAGCACCTATCCCAAAACGTCTGTCACACAAATGGGCAATCAACTGGGTATTGTCTTTCGGAAAAGTTTCGGAACGATTGTCAATCATGACAAAATCGTTACCTGTTCCTTGGTATTTATAAAAATGTATTTGCATTATTTTGATAATTATATTCCACAAAAGTACGAACTATTAATGAAATGTTAATCATTGTTAAAGAGCGTTAAACTGTTTTTTAACAACGTGATTTCGATTTAATTTTACCTTACAAATAACGTAAAAACGAACGCTACATGAAAAAATTTTCAAATCTGTTTTTGGTTTCTTTATTAAGTGGAGCCACAACATTAGGAGCTTACAAATTATTATTTGACACTAATGGTTATTTTTCAACAAACAAAAAAGAAATTACAACTTTGGCATCAGATGCCTACACTAAAAGAGTCGGTCTGTCTGCTGACGTTTTAGATTTTACCGAAGCCGCCGAAAAAACGATACACACCGTAGTTCACGTAAAAAACGTTTCCCGAAAAACAGTCGTCAATCCTATGCTGGAATTTTTCTATGGTTATGGTGGCCAACAGCAACAGGAACAAATCGGGACAGGTTCCGGGGTAATTATTTCTGAAGACGGTTACATCGTAACCAACAATCACGTGATACAAGATGCATCTGAAATCGAAATCACATTAAACAACAAAAAATCATACAAAGCCAAACTCATTGGTACTGATTCGAAAATGGACATTGCACTCTTAAAGATTGATGCCAACGAAAAATTGCCATACACACCTTTTGCCAATTCTGATGATGTAAAAATTGGAGAATGGGTACTGGCTGTAGGAAACCCTTATAACTTAACATCAACAGTAACAGCCGGAATTGTTTCGGCCAAAGCCAGAAACTTAGGCTCTAACGGAATCCAATCGTTCATCCAGACTGATGCAGCCGTAAACCCAGGAAACAGCGGAGGCGCATTGGTAAATACCCGCGGGGATTTAATTGGTATCAACACCATGATTTCTTCGATGACAGGTTCGTATGTAGGCTATTCTTTTGCAGTACCTTCCAATATTGCCCGAAAAATCATTGAGGACATTATGGAATATGGCAATGTACAAAGAGGTATTTTAGGAGTTGAAGGAGGCGAATTGAACGCCACTGCTTCTAAAGAATTAGGAGTAACTCAAACCGAAGGATTTTACATCAATAAAGTGACCAAAAATTCTGGTGCCGAAAAAGCAGGACTGCAAAAAGGGGATATTATTGTAAAATTAGACGAACAAAACGTATCCACTTTTGCTGATTTATCCGGTTACATCAACACCAAAAGACCTAATGATAAAGTTCAGGTTACCTACGTCCGTGATGGAAAAAACAAAATTGTTCCTGTTGTTTTAAGCAAAAATGAATTTTTTACTACCGAATTTAAAGGAATTGAATTTGAAAATATTGATTCAGCCGATAAAAAGAAATTCAAAATTGATTACGGCGTAAAAATTAGATCCATCAGCAATGAAAATTTACTTCAATACAATGAAGAGCTCAAAGGAAATATTATTTTGAGTATCGACAATACCAAAGCGAAGGATATAGAAACGGTTTCAAAACTTTTAAATCAAAAAGACGAAAGCCAAAGTATCCGATTGGAAATGATAAATAAAGAAGGAGAAATTATCCGAATCATTATCTAACGCCTTACCTCCAAAAACAAGAAAGCCGTTCCGATTATATTGGAACGGCTTTCTTATATATTGAGAATCCCTTTATCAAAGTTTAAAAATTTAACAAAGTTTTTTTTTAAACAAACTATCGGTGACAATCCGTTACATCCGTGTTATCTATATCTTATTTTTTACTTGCTCAAACAGCACTATTCTTTCGGTTTCGTCAAATAGTACACTGGAATTCCTGTGAGCATAATTAAAACGCCCCAACCACAAGTAGAGAATTTTGTGAACAACAACGAAATACTCACTGCTGAAGCCAAAATAATATATACGAATGGTAAAAACGGATACCCAAAAGCCTTATATGGCCTTTCGGCATCAGGCATTTTCTTGCGAAGAATAAAAATTCCATAAATAGTCAAAATGTAAAATATCATTACAATAATGACAACATAATCCAACAAATCGCCATATTTCCCTGTCAAACACAAAAACGAAGCCCAAATACACTGCATCCATAAGGCCCAGGCCGGAACGCTCTCATCATTTAAAGTTGCTGCTTTTTTAAGAAACAAACCATCTTTGGCCATGGTGTAATACACTCTGGCACCCGCCATAATCAATCCGTTGTTGCAGGCAAAAGTCGAAATCATGATCATTACCGCAATAATAATCGTCCCCATATCACCAAAAGTATGTTGCGAAGCCGCTACCGCTACCCTATCCGAAGGAACGGTGGCGATTTCCTCCAATGGCATTACTGCCAAATACATCAAATTAGCCAAAATATAAATAATGGTTACCAAAAAAGTTCCCAAAAACAAACTCAATCCCACATTTCGTTTTGGATTTTTAATTTCGCCAGCAATAAAAGTCACACCAACCCAGGCGTCATTAGAGAACAAAGAGCCTACCATCGCTGCTGAAATTCCGGCAATCAAAGCCGTACCACTTATAGACATCCACGAACTACTATCCACATCATAAGAGCGAGGCGTCCAGGCATCCGTCCAGTTAGCATTCCAAACATCTGCTTTGGCAGCCAGTAGAAAACCAAAAACAATCAATCCAAACAAGGACAAAATCTTAATCACTGTCAGGATGGTTTGCAAGGTTTTACTATTTTTCACCCCGCGACTGTTTACATAAGTCAGGAGCACAATCGTAATAATAGAAACAATTTGGGCAGCATTCAGTTGAAAAGAACCTATTTCATACAAAATATTTTCATTACTCAAAGCCGGAACGATATAAGCTGCAAACTTCGAAAAACCAACACCTACCGCGGCAATCGTACCCGTTTGAATCACTGCAAAGAAGCTCCAGCCGTACAGAAAAGCAATCAATTTATTGTATGCCTCTTTTAGGTACACATATTGTCCGCCAGCTTTGGGAAACATCGCGCTCAACTCGCCATAACTCACGGCAGCAATCATCGTGATCAATCCCGCCAGAAGCCAAATCAAAGTCAGCCATCCTGCCGAACCCACCTGTCTGGCAATGTCCGAGCTTACGATAAATATTCCCGAACCTATCATCGAGCCCACCACAAGCATGGTTCCGTCGAGTAACCCGAGTTCTCTTTTAAAATCTTCTGTTTTATTCTCTTGCATAATTTATGTTTTGATTTTGGAGTGCTAAAGATATACTTTTTTAAGAAATTTGATAAATAAATTAAGATGATAGCCCCAAAGAGAGTGAATAACTGCAGGTATCGTGCATTGAAAGCCTAAAAACACAATCCATACCCCTTAAAAAAAGACGCTATAAAAAAGTCGTTTCTTTTAACATAAATAGAGACATCCGAACCTGAATTTCATTTTACACAACTACCCCTCTTTCGAACTAAATCATTTTTAATAATTGTAAAAACTCCCCAATTAAGCTACCTTAGCTTTGAAATCCAAACACATAAAAGAACTATTGACGTAATAGAAACCCGAAATGAACACATCCAAAAACGATATTGACCGCTACATTGCTGATTTTCCTTTAGAAATCCAAACACTTTTAGAACAAGTTAGGAACGCCATCAGAGAGGCTGCTCCAGAAGCAACCGAAACGATAAATTATGGGATTCCAACTTTTAAACTTAATGGCAATTTAGTTCATTTTGCTGCCTTTAAAAAGCACATCGGTTTTTACCCCGCACCTAGTGCAATTAAACATTTCGAAAAGGAAATTTCTATTTATAAATCTGCAAAAGGATCCGTTCAATTCCCTATTAACAAACCTATACCTTTAGATTTAATCACTAAAATTGTACTATTTCGAGTAAAAGAGAATGCCGAAAAAAAACCATAAAAAAACTCCCAAGGACGACCTGAGAGTTTTACAATGTGACTTAAAACCACTATATCTTATAACACACGGTTAATCTGGGTGACTTTTTTTATGTAATATTTTTCTTTGATTGACGAAATAATAACTCCTCCATTTACTGAAGCGTGTATGAATTTGATATCTCCATCATTGCTTACTTCAACAACCATTCCGACATGATTAATTTGGTGTCTGCCATTGGTTTTAAAGAAAATCAAATCTCCTTTTTTAGCATCTTCAGGATTTACTTGTACGCCAAAACGAGATTGTTCTAAAGAAGTTCTAGGCAATTGAATATCATAGGCTCCAAAAGTAGAGAACATCAATCCCGAACAATCAAAACCTTCTTTAGTGGTACCTCCTGTTCTATAGCGTACCCCAATATTTTCAGAAGCTGTAGAGATTAATTGATCTATAAAATCAGTTCCATAAAAAGATTTAACATTATAATCAATTCCATCTCCAACTAAGGAATCATCACTAAAATCGTATTTTGTTGGTGTTTTAACATTCGATTTCGAAGTACGAATCGCTAGTTTCTCCCCGACCAAAAGCTTATTTACAATCTTAGGGTTTTGAGCCTCCAGTTCTTTTACTGTAAGTCCATATTGTTTTGCAATTCCGTATTTAGTTTCTTTAGCCAAAACTTCATGACTAACTTCTACCTGAACATCATTTGCAACCTTAACTTCACTTTCTACAAGTGCTGCTGTTTCATTTTTAGCCTCAACCTTTACTTCCTCTTTCTTAATAGCAACGTCACTATTTTCTTCAAACAATTGCTTATTAGTAGTTGGAATTACAATTTTCTGACCAATTCTTAATGATTGTTTTTCTAATATTGGATTGGCTTTTTCAATATCGGCTACTGAAACACCATATTCTTTAGCAATACCATAAAGTGTTTCTTTTGCTAATACTTCTTTAAGAATATTTCTTTTAAAATCAGCATTAACAACTGCTAAAGTATCTTTCTTTTCGGAATTTACTGCTATGACTTCTTTTTTAATCTCCTCCTTAATTACTGTTTTTGAAACTTCCTTTTGAGCAGTATTCTCTACAATTAAATCCTTCGAATCAACAACCGGAACATTTATAGCATTTCCAACCCGTAAACCTCTTTTCTCTAACAAAGGATTTAAACTATATAAATCAGCAACTTTAACTCCGTATTGCTTAGCAATCCCATATAAAGTTTCTTTAGCCAAAACTAAATGTTCTTTTTGAGCAACATTTGATTTAGAAATAGCAACTACTGATTTTTTATCGGTAAGAGAACCAACAGGTACCAACAAAATTTCTTTGAATTTTATTCCATTTTTGGCATCGGGATTAATCTCATAAATAGCAGCTGGTTTCACATTATATTGTTCTGCAATTTTGGATATTGTTTCACCTTTAGCAACTATGTGTTTAACGAATTTTTCTTGGGAAAAACCATTAAACTTACTAAATAGAACCAATAATACAATCCAAAATTTACACCTCATAAAATCATTTTAAGTTAAAACACAGCTTATTCATTTTCAAACCATTAGAAAACAATACTAAGAAATAATATTTCTAACAGCAAAAATTTGATAAAAGCGAATTTAACATTTTAATATCAATAAACCCAACTTTAACAGCACTTTAAGCTATTTTTTAGCATATATTCAAAAAAAATGCGCTCTGTTTACACAGAACGCATTTTATTATAATAAAATGTAAATTATGCTTCAGCAGCAATCAAATTTAATGCTGATCCTGCAACAAACCAACCAATTTGCCCTTCATTATACGTATGATTAGCCAAGATGACATCCTTAGAACCATCAGTATGAATGAATTCTAGTGACAATGGTTTTCCTGGAGCAAAATCAACTAAATCAGTAAAGTTAATAGTATCATCCTCTTGGATTTTATCGTAATCTGCCTCATTAGCAAATGTCAAAGCTAACATACCTTGTTTTTTAAGGTTGGTTTCATGAATACGGGCAAATGATTTTACCAATACTGCTTTTACACCAAGGAAACGAGGCTCCATCGCAGCATGTTCACGGGAAGAACCTTCTCCGTAGTTATGATCCCCCACAACAATCGAAGGAATTCCAGCCGCTTTATAAGCACGTGCTACAGCAGGAACTGCATCATATTCACCAGTCAATTGATTTTTAACTGAGTTTGTATTTTGAGTGAATGCGTTTACCGCACCAATTAACATATTGTTAGAAATATTATCTAAATGTCCACGGTAACGCAACCATGGTCCAGCCATAGAAATATGATCTGTAGTACATTTACCAAACGCTTTGATAAGCAATTTAGCTCCCATTATGTTTTTACCATCCCAAGCATCAAACGGAGCCAACAATTGTAATCTATCAGATGTTTCACTCACAACAATCTTAACCCCTGAGCCGTCCTCTGCCGGAGCTTGAAAACCTGCATCTTCAACTGCAAAACCTCTTTTGGGTAATTCATCTCCAAAAGGTGCAGTCAATTTTACTTCTTCTCCATTGTCATTCAACAAAGTATCGGTCAACGGGTTAAAATCTAATCTTCCTGAAATTGCCAATGCAGCAACCATTTCCGGAGACGTTACAAAAGCGTGTGTATTGGGGTTACCGTCTGCTCTTTTAGAGAAGTTACGATTGAAAGAGTGAACAATTGTGTTTTTTTCCTGCTTGTCAGCTCCTGCTCTATCCCATTGCCCGATACATGGCCCACAAGCATTGGTAAATACTTTTGTTCCCATTTTTTCGAAAGTGGCAATAATACCATCTCTTTCGATAGTATAACGAATTTGCTCTGATCCCGGGTTGATTCCGAATTCTGCTTTTGGAGTAATTCCAAGCTCAACTGCCTGATTCACGATAGAAGCCGCACGAGCCATATCTTCGTAAGACGAATTGGTACAAGAACCGATTAACCCCCATTCTACTTTTATTGGCCATCCATTAGCTTCAGCCTCAGCTTTCATTTTAGAAACTGGAGTTCCTCTGTCTGGAGTAAAAGGACCATTAATGTGTGGTTCTAATTCAGAAAGATTAATTTCAATTACTTGATCAAAATATTGCTCTGGATTAGCATATACTTCAGCATCACCCGTTAGATAAGAAGCTACTTTATCAGCAGCATCTACCACATCTTGACGACCTGTAGCCGCTAAATATCTACGCATAGAATCATCATATCCAAAAGTAGAAGTTGTAGCTCCGATTTCAGCACCCATATTACAAATTGTACCTTTACCAGTACAAGACATATTAGTAGCACCTTCACCAAAATATTCAACAATAGCACCTGTTCCACCTTTTACAGTAAGAATATCAGCCACTTTTAAGATTACATCTTTAGGAGCAGTCCAACCAGATAATTTCCCGGTTAATTTCACACCGATCAATTTAGGAAATTTCAACTCCCAGGACATTCCTGACATCACATCCACAGCATCAGCACCACCAACACCAATTGCCAGCATACCTAATCCACCTGCATTTACAGTGTGCGAATCGGTACCAATCATCATTCCTCCAGGGAACGCATAATTTTCAAGAACAATTTGATGAATAATCCCTGATCCCGGTTTCCAGAAACCAATTCCATATTTATTAGAAACTGACGATAAGAAATCAAAAACTTCTTTTGATTGCGTATTTGCAACAGCTAAATCAGTAGAAGCTCCAACTTTAGCTTGAATTAAGTGATCACAATGCACTGTTGTTGGAACAGCAACTGTTTTCTTTCCAGCGTGCATAAATTGCAATAAAGCCATTTGCGCAGTTGCATCCTGACATGCTACTCTATCCGGAGCAAAATCAACATAATCAATCCCTCTTCCGTATGCTTGCTTAGCAACACCATCCCAAAGGTGACTGTATAAAATTTTCTCAGTCAAAGTAAGTGGACGACCAACTATTTCACGTGCTGCATCAACACGAGAAGTCATATTTGCGTACACTTTTTCAATCATTTCAATATCAAATGCCATAAGATTTATATATAATTGTTACTACTTATTTTAAACATACAAGATACAAAAAAATAGAGTATAAAAAAAGCCTGAGTTTATGACTCAGGCTTTTGGTATGGTTTAATAATTAAATAATTATTTAACTAGTAATTTATGAGAAGGCGCAAACTTAGTTAGGTTAATACCTTCTACTGCAGTTTTATATTCTTCTATAGTAGGAGTTCTACCTAAGATTGTAGACAAAACTACAACAGGAGTAGACGAAAGCAAAGACTCACCTTTTTTACCTTCAGTATCTTCAACAACTCTTCCTTGGAAAAGACGAGTAGATGTTGCCATTACGGTATCTCCTTTGGCAGCTTTTTCCTGGTTACCCATACAAAGATTACAACCTGGACGCTCTAAATACAACATTTTTTCATACGATGTACGTGCCGCAGCCTTAGGAACATTATCATCAAATTCGAAACCGGAATATTTTTGTAAAATTTCCCAATCACCTTCTGCTTTTAATTCATCAACAATATTATAAGTAGGAGGCGCTACAACTAGTGGTGCTTTGAACACTACTTTACCTTCTTGCTCATCAATATTCTTAAGCATATGAGCAAGGATTTTCATATCTCCTTTGTGAACCATACAAGATCCAATAAATCCAAGATCTACTTGTTTAACCCCTCCATAAAAAGATAGAGGTCTGATAGTATCGTGAGTATATCTTTTAGAAACATCAGCATTATTAACGTCCGGATCAGCAATCATTGGCTCAGCAATCTGATCCAAATCTACAACAACTTCAGCGTAATACTTCGCATTTGCATCTGGTCTTAAAGCTGGTTTTTCACCTGAAATAATCTCGGCAATTCTCTTATCAGCAATAGCAATCAAACCTTTAAGAACTTGATTTTTATTATCCATTCCTTTGTCGATCATGATCTGAATTCGACCTTTAGCCATCTCTAACGACTCAATCAAAGTATAATCCTCAGAAATACAAATAGAAGCTTTTGCTTTCATCTCTGCAGTCCAGTCCGTAAATGTAAAAGCTTGATCTGCATTAAGAGTTCCTAAGTGAACCTCAATGATTCTTCCTTGGAACACATTCTCTCCACCAAAAGTTTTAAGCATTTGAGCTTGTGTAGCATGAACTACATCACGGAAATCCATATACCCTTTCATGTCTCCTTTGAAAGTTACCTTAACAGATTCTGGAATTGGCATTGAAGCTTCTCCAGTAGCCAATGCAAGAGCAACTGTTCCTGAGTCAGCACCAAAAGCAACACCTTTGGACATTCTTGTATGAGAGTCACCACCGATGATGATAGCCCACTCATTTACAGTAATATCATTAAGTACTTTGTGAATTACATCTGTCATTGAATGGTAAACGCCTTTCGGGTCACGAGCTGTGATCAAACCGAAATCGTTCATAAATTTCATCAATCTAGGAATATTTGCCTTAGACTTATTATCCCAAACTGAAGCAGTATGACAACCTGATTGGTATGCACCATCAACGATTGGAGAAATCACTGTAGCGGCCATAGACTCTAACTCCTGAGAAGTCATCAAACCGGTTGTATCTTGTGAACCAACAATATTTACAGTAACACGAACATCTGAACCAGCGTGTAAAATTTTACCCGGAGTTGTTCCAACCGCGTTTTTATTAAATATTTTTTCTACAGCTGTAAGACCTTGTCCTTCAATAGAAACCTCTTTTGACGGAGCATATACCGGTACAATATCAATACCAAGAGTCTTTGATGCAAATGTTTGCAATTTTTTTCCAAACACGATAGCATAAGAACCACCAGCTTTGATAAATTCAATTTTCTGAGGTGTAAATGCCTTAGAAATATCTATTAATTCTTTATCGCCGTTGTAAAGTTTCTTGGTTTTTGTGTTAATTGTAAGAACAGTACCAGTAGCAACAGAGTAAACTTCCTCTAGAATAGGATCACCACTTTCATTAAGAAGAGGGTTTCCATTTTCGTCAAGCTTTTTTCCCCAGTTTTTAAGGTCAAGACCAATACCACCAGTAACATCAACAGTTGTTAGGAAAATAGGAGAAATACCGTTTGTTCCTGCAACGATTGGAGCAATATTAATAAATGGAACATAAGGACTTGCTTGTTTTCCTGTCCAAAGTGCCACGTTGTTTACACCTGACATTCTTGAAGAACCCACACCCATAGTTCCTTTTTCAGCGATTAACATCACGCTTTTATCAGGATTCGCTGTTGCTAATGCTTTGATTTCAGCCTGTGCTTCAGGAGAAATCAAACATTTACCATGAAGTTCACGATCTGAACGAGAGTGTGCTTGATTTCCTGGAGAAAGTAAATCCGTTGAAATATCTCCTTCACCAGCAATATAAGTAACCACCTTAATTTCTTCAGCAATCTCAGGTAATTTAGTAAAGAACTCAGCTTTAGCATAGCTTTCTAAAATAGCTGCAGCTATTTCGCTTCCATTTTTGTATGCTTCTTCTAAACGATCTGTATCTGCCTCATAAAGAAAAACTTGTGTTTTCAAAACTTCAGCAGCATCTTTTGCAATTGCAATATCATTACCTAAAGCTAAATCAAGTAAAACCTTTATAGAAGTTCCACCTTTCATGTGTGATAATAACTCTAAAGCAAAAGCAGGCGTAATTTCAGCAACTACTGATTGACCTAGAACGATTTCTTTTAAAAAATTGGCTTTTACAGTAGCTGCAGGAGTAGTTCCAGGAACAACATTGTAAATAAAGAAGTTAAGAGAATCTGCTCTGTACTCGTTATTCAAATCTTTAATTTGCGCAATGATTTCACTTAGCAATTCAGCACCATCAATTGGCTTAGGGTGAAGTCCTTGAATTTTTCTTTCTTCGATCTCCTTGATGTAATCGTTATACATGTTCATAATTGAAGTATTTCAATGTTAATGGCAATTTTCCTTGATTAATTCAATACCAAAAGCCATAATATTTAGGTTTTTTTATTTTTTTGTGATGCAAATTTAAAGAATTAATGATGAGAATTAAAAAGAATTTAGCAGAAGATAGCAATTGAAACACTATAATTACAAATAAATGAAATTATGTGATTTTTATTGAAAAATTCTAAATATCAGAATGATTATTTATCTAATCACCATCTAAACAAGGTAAAAAAGCCAGCCTATTTTGACTCATTTCTAATAGTACAGCGTTAAATACATTATTTCGTGCGCCTCAAAAAGACAAACACACCCAAGAAAGACAAAAACAAATAATTAAATCAGCTTATCGATAATCATTTCCTCAGTGATTCCCTCGGCATCAGCTTTGTAATTTTTTATAATTCTATGGCGTAAAATTCCAATCGCCACGGCTTTCACATCTTCTATATCCGGAGAAAACTTACCATTAAAAGCCGCATGGGTTTTTGCTGCTAAAATTAAATTCTGTGAAGCTCTTGGTCCCGCTCCCCAGTCCAGATAATTTTTCACAAACACATCAGACAATTCACTATCCGGACGCGTTTTACTAACCAGAGTCACCGCATATTCAATAACATTATCCGCTACCGGAATTCTGCGAATTAAATGTTGAAAATCTGTAATTTCTTGCGGTGTAAATAATGGATTAATCTTATGAATCGCATCTGAAGTAGTCCTTTTCACCACCTGAACCTCTTCTTCAAACGAAGGATATTCTAGCTTAACGGCAAACATAAATCGATCCAATTGCGCTTCCGGCAAAGGATAAGTCCCTTCTTGCTCAATAGGATTTTGGGTAGCTAACACAAAATAAGGCAAACTCAATTTGTAATTTTGTCCCGCTATGGTAACCGAACGCTCTTGCATAGCCTCCAACAAAGCAGCCTGTGTTTTGGGCGGTGTCCTGTTAATCTCATCCGCTAAAACAATATTAGAAAAAACAGGCCCTTTTATAAATTTAAATTGACGATTTTCATCTAGAATTTCACTTCCTAAAATATCTGACGGCATCAAATCCGGGGTAAATTGAATTCTTTTAAAATCCAAACCCAAAGCCTGCGCCAAAGTATTTACCATCAAGGTCTTTGCCAATCCAGGCACCCCTACCAAAAGAGCATGACCCCCTGAAAAAATACAAAGCAGAATCTGATCGACTACCTTATCCTGACCAACAATAATTTTACCTATCTCACTTTTCAGTTCATTTCTTTTTTGAACCAAATTATGTATTGCTGTAACGTCTGACATTTTAAACTGTATTTATTGAAATTAAAAAAGAGCTAACTTGATGAATTCATAAAGCTAACTCTTTTCATTTATTTTATTAAAATTATTTTTTCAACCAATTGTTTGTAAAATCACAATCTCTATATTCTCCTAGAATCTTGATATACGTTTCTTTAATTTTTTCATCAAACCATTTTCCAATGGCTTTTATTTGTTTTTCTTTCAAGGCCAAATCTTTTATCTTAATATAATCCTTGGCATAATCAGCCGCATGTTCATTAATCCTGTTCGTTACAGTAATTAATTTATATTTTTTCTTTCCGGACTGATCCTCATCCAATAAAGGAGCAGAAACTTGCCCTTCTTTTAAATTAGAAATTTGCGAATACAACACAGGCTCCATTTTTGTCAATTCAAAACGGGTATCCTGCGTTTTAGGATTAATCAAAATACCTCCATTAGCTCTTGTTTCTTTTTCATCTGACATGGTTCTGGCTGCATCAGAAAAAGTAATTTCCTTATCCTCTATTCTTTTTTTAATTAATGTAATTTTATCTTTCGCCTCCTGTAATGAAGCATCTGTTATTGCGGGTGTCAACAATATATGACGCAATTCTAACTCCTGACCTTTTACTTTTTCAACATAAATAATATGGAAACCATATTCCGTTTCAAAAGGAGCAGAGATTTCTCCTTCAGCCAAACTGAAAGCAACATCTTTAAATTCTTTAACAAACGGCGTTTTTCTATTCATTTTATAATACCCACCATTTGATCTGGATCCGGGATCTTGAGAATACAACACCGCTTTGGTAGCAAAACTGGAAGCCCCTTCTTGAATCTCTTTTTTGAAACTATTCAATTTATCAATTACTTTTTGCTTCTCCTCTTCCGAAACCTTAGGCGTCACCACGATTTGAGCTACCTCCATTTCTGCACCAAAAACAGGTAATTCGTCTTTAGGAATCTTTTTGAAAAAATTACGCACCTCCTCAGGGGTAATTTCAACTGCATCAACAATTTTCTTTTGCATTTCAGCAGTTAACTTTTGCTCTTTTAAAATATCAAAAAAATAGGTTTTAAACTCCTCCTCCGAATTTTTCTTGTAATATTTAATTACTTTCTCCATAGAGCCAATTTGTTGAACCATATAATTCACACGCTCTTCCATCATTCCCTTAATCTCAGCATCAGTGACTTTAACACTATCCTGAATTGCCTGATGGGCATACAATTTATCTTCCAATAATTTCCCTAACATTTGACATCTCGTAATGTCTTTTATTGATCCCCCCTGACTTGAAATTTCCAAATAAGCTTTATCAATATCAGAATCTAAAATAATATAATCTCCAACAGTAGCAATAACACCATCTACTTTTTGCCTTTGATTGGATTGTTCTTTTTTAACAGGAGCAACTACACTGTCTTTGATAATTTCTTGTGATCTAATTACAGTACTTGAAAAAAATACAAGAAAAAAAACAAGTGCAATTTTATTATTTATGGAATTCATTTCTATTGTTTTTAATAGCATTATTAAAATTTCTATTTTTAGAATACTTTGGTACCGGAACAGATTTAAAACTTATTTATAACCCTCTCCCTTTCGGTAGCCAAATATACGGGATAAGTATCGAGAACTAAAAATGTTCCTACATCTTTAGATTAAGTTAAAACGAACAAAAATAACAATTCAATTACATAATACAAGTTTCGACACTACTATTAACAAAAAATTATAAAGCCTATATTCATTATTCCGTTTGTTGTATAAATCTCAAAGAAATAGAGCTTTTTGATAAAAAATGATTTAAATCTTCTTCAAGGTTTTTCCATTAAGCAATTATCTGAACCTGTTTTTCATTTACCTTATTAAACCTGCTCTTTTGAATTATTTACTTCCTTGCATCACTATCATTTTCGTTGGTAATTAAAAACCAACAACCACAGAATCTTCGCCAAAAAATTATGTAAAATTCTGATTTTAAATACCGTAATTAAAAAAGTTCTCAACACTACAACGTTTTCGAAATCAAATAAAAAAGCATCAATGCAAGACACTTGAAAATTTATATAAATTAGCAATAAATTATCATTTTCACTAAAACACCTCTATAAAAATAAACATGCAACACTAAAACAATCAATTTAATTTTATTTTAATAAAATTAAAAATTTAAATACCGGACATGAATCAACGAAAACAAAAGAGCCTATTCCATATAATTTATTTATTCTAATATCCTCTTATTGCTATTAACCAAAAACCATTTAACTTATATGAAAAAACCAAATTTTAAATTTTACCTGCTTTCAGCCCTATTGGTTGGATTTTACTCATGTAATTCAAACGACGATTTAACATCGGACACCTCACCTTCAACTTCTACATTCAAAGTAATTAATGTAACGAATCACGATGGACACCCTTTTAGTACAGGAAGCACTTCCTCTTCAAAAACAGGCAAATACGTGGACAACCCAGGTGGAGGAGTAATGATGCAAGCATTTTATTGGGACGTTCCTTCAGGAGGAAATTGGTGGAACACTATCAACGCCAAGGTGACCGAATGGTCTAATGCGGGAATAGGCTCAATCTGGCTACCCCCAGCATCAAAAGCTCAGAATGGCGCATTTTCTATGGGTTACGATCCATGTGACTATTTCGATTTTGGAGAATACAATCAAAATGGTTCTGTAGAAACCCGATTTGGATCTCGTGCCGAATTAGAAAGTTTAATAACCAAGGCGCATACCGAAAATATGCAGGTTTATGCCGATATCGTCCTTAATCACAATAGCGGAGGACAATTGGAAAACAACCCTTTCACAGGAACCCAAACCTGGACAAATTTTACGGGTGTAGCGTCCGGAAAATTCCCAAGAACAAGTGCTGATTTCTATAAAAATGCTTATGGAAACAATGACGAAGGTTCTTTCGGTGGTTTCCCAGACTTGGCTCACGTAGTACCAAATGTTCAAGATTGGCTTTGGAAAAGAGCGGATGGAGTTGGAAAATACTATAAAAACACCATGCATTTTGATGGTTGGAGATTTGACTACGTAAAAGGCTTTGGACCATGGGTTGTAAAAGACTGGAATACAAATGTAGGTGGATTTTCTGTTGGAGAATATTGGGACGCTAATGTCAACACGCTAGAATGGTGGGCCAATAATGCCAACAGCTCTGTTTTTGATTTTGCTTGTTACTACAAAATGAACGATGCTTTTGACGGAAACAATCTTAATCTTTTAAATGACGACATGATGTGGAAAAGAAATCCGTTTAAAGCTGTAACTTTTGTCAGCAACCATGATACAGATGAAATATGGAATAAAAATCTGGCTTACGCCTATATCTTAACACATGAAGGATATCCTACTATTTTCTATAGAGACTACGAAGAATGGTTAAATAAAGCTAAACTAAATAATCTTATCTGGATTCATAACAACAAAGCCACAGGAACAACTTCTGTTTTATATACTGATAACGACGAATATATCGCCAGAAGAAATGGTTACAACGGAAATCCCGGACTAGTTGTTTACATCAATAATTCTTCGTCATGGCAGGAAAGATGGATACAAACAAACTGGAGCAATGCCCAAATCAAAGATTTTACAGGTAATTCAGGTTGGTACCCTACAACTCAAGGTGACAAATGGGTTAAAATTCAATGTCCACCAAATAGTTATACCGTTTGGTCAATAAACATGTAATAATTTGTTTGTTTTTTTAAGTTTCGAGGCTGTCTTATAAAAGACAGCCTCATTTTTTATATAAACTAAAACAGAATGCAGGCTTCAATTGTATAATAAAAAAACAGTCCATCAGGCAAAGAAATAGTTAACATATTTTGGCAGTACATTTTTTTTATTGGCACATATAAATAGTACTTTTGCAAACTATTTATATCAATCATGAGTTTTTTAGAAGAAATACAACGCAGAAGAACTTTCGGGATTATTTCACATCCTGATGCCGGTAAAACAACACTTACAGAAAAACTCCTCCTTTTTGGTGGTGCCATTCAAGAAGCTGGAGCGGTAAAAAACAACAAAATCAAAAAAGGGGCAACCAGTGACTTCATGGAAATTGAGCGCCAAAGAGGGATTTCAGTTTCTACATCCGTTTTAGCCTTTAATTATAAAGACAAAAAAATAAATATCCTTGATACCCCTGGACACAAGGATTTTGCCGAAGATACTTTTAGAACTCTAACGGCTGTCGACAGCGTTATCGTTGTTATCGATGTTGCTAAAGGGGTCGAAGAACAAACAGAAAAATTGGTTGCCGTATGCCGAATGCGAAATATTCCAATGATTGTTTTCATCAATAAATTAGACCGAGAGGGAAAAGATGCTTTCGACCTGATGGATGAAGTGGAACAAAAACTGGGGCTCACCGTCACACCGCTTAGTTTTCCTATCGGAATGGGATACGATTTCCAGGGAATTTATAATTTATGGGAACAAAACATCAATTTATTTAGCGGAGACAGCCGTAAAAATATCGAAGAAACTATTGCTTTTTCGGATGTTCAAAGTCCTGAATTAGAAAAGATAATCGGTCAAAAACCAGCTGACAGACTACGTGAAGAATTAGAATTGATTGATGAAGTGTATCCTAAATTTGAGCGTCAGGATTATTTGGATGGAAAAATCCAGCCTGTTTTCTTTGGATCGGCCTTGAATAATTTTGGTGTTCGGGAATTATTGGATTGCTTTGTCAGCATTGCTCCATCTCCAAGGGCAAAAGATTCTGAAACCCGATTAGTAGACCCGAAAGAAGAAAAAATGTCTGGTTTTGTATTTAAGATACATGCCAACATGGATCCCAAACACAGAGACAGGCTTGCCTTCATCAAAATTGTTTCCGGAACTTTTGAAAGAAATAAACCGTATTATCATGTACGCCAAAAGAAAAATCTGAAATTCTCCAGTCCGAATGCCTTTTTTGCTGAGAAAAAAGAAATTGTAGACATCTCGTACCCTGGTGATATTGTTGGTTTGCATGATACCGGAAATTTTAAAATTGGCGACACCCTTACCGAAGGAGAAATCATGAGTTTCAAAGGAATTCCTAGTTTCTCTCCGGAACATTTCAGATACATCAACAATGCCGACCCTTTAAAAGCGAAACAACTGGACAAAGGCGTAGACCAATTGATGGATGAAGGAGTAGCGCAGTTGTTTACTTTAGAAATGAATAATCGAAAAGTAATCGGAACCGTTGGTGCGCTACAGTATGAAGTAATACAATACCGTCTGGAACATGAGTACGGTGCAAAATGTACGTATGAAAATTTCCCGGTGCACAAAGCCTGCTGGGTAAAACCTGACGATCCAAAAAATGAGGAATTCAAAGAATTCAAACGCATCAAGCAAAAATTTCTCGCTAAAGACAAATACAACCAATTGGTATTCCTGGCCGATTCTGATTTTACAATTCAAATGACACAAAGCAAATATCCAAGTGTAAAATTATTTTTTACTTCGGAATTTGAATAAATAGCAAAATATACGCTTGAAATATCGAACATAAAAAAAGCCTCTTCATTACTGAAGAGGCTTTTCAATTTATTTAATGTCCCGTCCTGAATAATATCGATACAGATTATTAGATAAAAATATTTAATTAAACACTTGCAAAAACGTTTTCTAACATTTTTGGTATAGAAAATAAACTAAAGCCAACTGTATTGATTAATGGCGTTTTGGCAAACAATTCATTTGCGTTTAATAAAGTTGCGACAGAAAAACAGCGCTGTGCTTTGAAGAAAATTACGATTATAAATTTAAAGAGACTTTAAATAATCGATACTTTTTTTCAATGCTATTTCAGGTGATTGTACCATATCTTGTTCCACAAAGAAATGCTCAACACCATTTTGTTTTGCAGCAGTAAGTATTGTAGGCAAGTCCAGTACACCTTCACCACAAGAAGTCATATATGGAAAAAGACTAATCCATTGTGATGCATCGCCACCATCTCCAGCGAATCTTTTTGCTTCTTTCATGTCTTTTATATGCACCATTTTATACCTGTCTTTGTGCTTTTTGAATAATTCAACGGGATCTGCTCCACCGGCTATTGTCCAATAAAGATCCATTTCAAAATAAATCAGGCTAGGGTCAGTTTGGTCAAAAATAATATCTAATGGCATAATACCATTCACATTGTTTAAACCATAACCATGATTGTGATAGGCAAAACGAATTCCTTCTTTTTTGGCTTCAGCACCAATCGAGTTGAATTTTTCGGCTACTCGTTTGTAATCGTCCAAGTTTTTTCTTTCAGCATCCGGAATGGAAGGAAGTACGACGTATTTCGCACCGATTAAATGAGCGGCTTCCGCCAATGGTCCCATATTATTTGATAGTGTATCTAAATCAGTATGCATGGAAGGAATACTAATCCCATTTGATTTTGCTGCTTTAAAAAAATCAGAAGCAGTTTTGTTAAAGAAGCCGCTCCCTTTGAATCCTAGTTGGGGTGTAACAGCATTCCATGAAGCTTTTGCTTTTTCAGTACTGAACTCATAAGGACCAAAACATTCCACTTCTTTGTATCCCATTTTAGCTAACATAGCAAAAGCACCATCAAAGTCATTCTCTAACATTTTTGGTATAGAGAATAACCCCAAGCCTACTTTATTGATTAATGGATTTTTGGCAAACAGTTCATTTGCGTTTACTAAGGATGCTACAGAAAATAGAGCAGTGCTTTGAAGAAATTGACGACGTTTCATAGTAAATATTTTAGAGTATTAATTTAAAAATAAAAAATAATGGAACTAATTTTAAAAGATTGGATAATCATTTTACACAAAAGTGTACTTTTTTTATAAAAAACTGCCCGAAAATCACTTTTCGGGCAGTCACCATTAACAAACAAACTTAACAAATTGTATTAATAACCTGGATTTTGATCTGCAATCGTTAGCGCTTTATTTTTAGCAATTTCTGATGCAGGAATTGGAAATAAATCATTTTTAGAAGTATATCCTTTACTTGACAACTCTGCATTAGCTCTTCCCCATCTAACTAAATCCCAAAAACGCTGTCCTTCAAAAGCTAACTCTAAGAATTTTTCATTTACAATAGCGTTAAACAAATTTGTACCTGTTAAAGACGAAGACACATCAGCTAATCCAGCTCTATTTCTAATTTTGTTTAATTCTATTCTTGCATTGGCATCTTGTCCTTCCTTATTATAAGCTTCGGCTGCAAGCAACAATACTTCAGCAAACCTAAATAATCTCAAGTTTGTACCATAATTTAATGCTGCAACACCACCACTGCTTGTTTCTGAAGCACGTGCCGCATATTTTGTTCTGATACCTCCTTCATAATCCCAAGGAGTACCTGTTAAACTTCCTCCAAATGCATTAAGTTCCGCTTCACTCATTACTGTAGCTGCTTTACGCTTTACATCTCCTGCAGTATCAAAAGCACTTAATATTTTTGCTGTTGGCAAGTTAAAGCCCCATCCATTACTCAATCCGGTACCCGTCAAATTAAAGTAACCATCACCACGAGCACCCATTAATTGTATAAATATGTTACTTTCATTACGACCACCAATAGTTTGATTACCCCAATCGTAACCTTTTGTAGTAATAAAGCCTACTTCGAATAAAGACTCTTTTCCAAATTCGGTATCTTTTAACCAAACTTTTGAAACGTCTGACTCTAAACCATGAGCGGGATTATCTATTACAGCTTTTAAATAAGGAATTGCAGCAAGCGTTTTTCCTTGAAAAACCAAAACTTTTCCTAATAATGCTTGAGCAGCCCCTTTTGAAACTCTAAAATTATTTTTAACCGCAGTTTTATCTGGCAAACCAGCGATAGCAGCAGCTAAATCAGCTTCTATTTGAGCATAAATTTCTGCTCTTGAACTTTTTGGTTTAGCAAAAGCTTCAGCGCTAATTGTTGTGGGATTTTCCAAACGCAAAGGCACAGCGCCCCACATAGTAGTTAACTCAAAATAACACCAAGCTCTCATAAACTTTGCTTCTGCAATTGCAAAGGTCTTATTGCTTAAGCTTCCTGCTTCAACGTTCTCTATAATTGTGTTTGCAAGTGCAATTGTTTTATATTCCTTGTTCCAAACAGCTTCCAAAGAGGGATTAGAAATAGATATATTTGTATAATCATCAATTTCTTGTAATTGTTTTTGATCTGTTGCATTACCACCACCGGCATTAGCCTCATCACCCGGCAGTACTTTAATAAAAAAAGCTGAATGAAAGGCCACATCATTATTAAATTGTATAAGATCATACAATCCAATTAAAGCTTCTTCCGTATTACTTTCACTATTAAAGAAAGTTGTACTCTCCAGCACACCTACAGGAGCTACCTCCGTAAAATCTGAACTACATGATACAGTCATAAAAAATATAACTATAACACTATATATTATTTTTTTCATATTTAATGTTTTATTTTATTAAAATTCAAGTGACAAACCAACTAATATTTTAGCAGCTATTGGATAAAATCCTCTATCTACCCCTATACTATTATCAGAAAAACTTCCTGCTTCAGGATCCAAACCATTATATTTAGTAAAGGTAAAATAGTCATCTAAAGACACATAAGTTCTTAGTTTCTTCAATTTCATTTTATTAGAAACTTCATTAGAAAAATTATATCCTAATTGAATTTGTTTAATTCTCATATAAGAACCATCTTTTACTACTAAATCAGTATCATATGCAGAGGTTGCATATTGCGCAGCAGGATAAGACGCAATATCTCCCGCCTGTTGCCATCTGCCTGTAAAAAATTCAATTGGTTTATTGGTAATCGGTCTTGAAGTCTGATGGAAAGCTTCAAAAATATCATTCCCATGCGTACCTTGAAATCTAATGTTTAAATCAATGCCTTTATATCCTAATTGAATATTTCCTCCATAAAGAATATCAGGGTGAGGAGAACCGATTTTTGTTTTATCGTTTGATGTAATTCCAGGGACACCATCGGTGTCTACAATATTTATTTTTCCTGTTGCAGGATCTATACCGTCGGTTTTGTATCCATAGAAATACCATAATGGTAATCCTTTTTGAAAACGAGTTACACCATCATTGTTTTGTGGTGCAAGTGCGCCTATTATAAAACCATTATCCCCTACATAATTAATTTCGGTAACTTCATTATGCAAAGTTGACAAATTAAGGTCTATACCATAACTAAAACCACCCACTGTTTTATCACTGTACCCCATTTCAAATTCAAACCCTTTATTTTCTACTGTTCCAGCATTAATAGAAGGAACTCCTACACCTAAAGATGGAGGTGCAATGATATTTCCATTTACAAGAAGCAAATTTCTAGTTGTTTTAACATAATAGTCAACTGAAAAATTCAACCTACTATTTAAAGCACGGAAATCAGCACCTAAATCCAATTGTTCAGAACGTTCCCATTCTAAATTAGCATTTGGTAAATTCCCTGGAGTAATACCACTTACGCCTTCGTAAACAACTGGAACTGTTGTAGCAACCTCTGTTGCAACAGTTTGAAATATTAAGCTGCTTATGTAAGTACTTAAATTATTATCACTACCATTTTGTCCCCAACTAGCACGTAGTTTTAGATAATCAATTTTCGAGCCTGCTCCCCAAAAATTCTCTTTAGATACTAACCAACCAGCAGAAGCCGCAGGGAAATACCCCGATTTTTTTGTAGTCGGAAAAAAACTAGAGGTATCGTTACGCAACGAGCCTTCTAATAAATATTTACCCATATAATCATATGAAATTCTTCCAAAAACTGAGCTTCCTCTTTTTTCAACAATACTACCACCAATTACATCATTATCTCGGTTTGCATAGTCAAAGTATGCAAATTGGTCTGTTTGATCATGAATTTCCGATCCGCGTAAAGAATAAAAAGGACTCTTCGTTTTCTCAGATGAATACCCCAATAATCCTGTTATATTATGATTACCAAATTCTTTGGTGTAGCTCGCAAAATTTTCCCATAACCATTTTGAACTTCTTGAAATCTGATTGTTTAATGTTACAGTAGAATTTTGAGCTTCTGACGATACAACCCAAATAGGACTCCATCTATTATCAAACGTATTTGTTCTTTCATATCCGAATCTAGACGTAAATGATAACCCTTCTGCTAAATTCAATTTAGCATACACAGATGTTAAAATTTTATCCGTATCAATACCTCCTCTAAATCTGAAATTTGCAGATGCCACAGGGTTGACAGCCTCACCCGTTGCATAAGTTGGGTATCCGTAAACATTCCCTTTACTATCTGTCATAGCTGTTCCTGCAGCTACTCCATCTAAAGCTCTTTGTGGCAAAGTTCCTGTATAAATTACTGGCGTTAATGGATCCATAACTAAAGCTTGAGTTACAACTCCACGTGTTGAATCATCTTCAGCAATTGGTGAAGACCCTATATTTGAATAAGTTATATTAGAACCTATTTCTAGCCAATCATTGACTTGAGTGTTAAGATTAAGTCTTCCTGTAAATCTTTTATAGTTTGAATTCTCTCCTACAACTCCATCTTGATCCATATAGGAACCTGAAAAATAGAAAGACGTTTTCTCGTTAGCTCCAGAGATACTTAAATCATGCCTTTGAGTGGATGCATTTCGAAAAGTTTCATCTATCCAATTTGTATTAACACCGTTATCAACTACATGGGTTCTTCCTGCCTCTTGAAAATAGGTTACAAATTGAGACGCATTCATCAACTTCATTTTAGTCCTAACTGATTGAGTTCCTAATTGCGTGCTGTAACTAACTACTGTTTCTCCAGGCTTACCTTGTTTGGTTGTAATAATGATAACTCCATTTGCTCCTTGTGTACCATAAATTGCAGAAGATGCTGCATCTTTTAAAACCTCAATGTTAGCAATGTCATTTGGAGAAATATTATCTATAGAACTTACTTTCATTCCATCAACAATATATAATGGATCTGAATTTCCATTAGACCCAGCGCCTCTAATTCTAACTTTAGAACCAGAACCTGGAGCCCCAGAAGAAGACACAACGGTAACACCTGATGTTTTACCCTGTAACACAGACTCAACACGTGCTGACGAAGAATTTTGAATATCCGCAGAAGTAATACTAGAAATTGCCCCTGTTACTAAACTTTTCTTCTTAGCCCCATAACCTACAACAACAACTTCGTCTAAAACAGCTGAATCATCTTCCAACAATACATTAATTGGCGATTTCCCTTTGTAATTAATCTCTTGGGATTTAAAACCTACAAAAGTGAAGACTAAAACATCTCCATTCTTAGCATTAATTTTAAAAGCCCCATTAAAATCTGTTTGTGTTCCTATAGCAGTACCTTTAACCGATACATTAACACCTGGAATAGGACCTGTTTTATCGGATACTGTACCCGATACTGATTGAGCATAAATAATACTTCCAAATAATAAGAATACTGGAAGTATTAGTTTTTTTAGCAGTTTGTTTTTCATAAAAAAATTTTTTTTGGTTAGTTATAGCACTATGAGATTTAATTAAAAAAAAAAATCAATGTGAATAATAAAAAGTGCAATGGGAGCATCTAAATAGAATATTTCAACATTAATTCCGTTTAAAGAATTTAAATTCCATAGTTTGACAAATGTTAAGAAAATACAAAAATTTAAATATCAATTTTAAAGCAATAACTATAACTTTTAAAGCCATTACGTGTTTAACCAACCTTTTAGCGATATTTTTATAGTCAATGCAACAATTTTTATAGTCTTAAATTCTATTTTAACTGTAAAACATCCCTTTGCAAACGACCTTCTATGATTTTCCGATCTAAAATTGATTTATTTACATATCCAATAGACCATTAGAAGAACTTTAATTAATTATTTAACTGGATTTCATTCTTTTTAAAGTTAAAGAAGGCTAAAAAGTCATAGCCAAAACCATCTTTTTAACCTTAGACCTAACAGAAAATGATATAAAATTATATTTAGGGATACAGCTCGCAAAGACGAAAGCAGCAGTGTTTTTCCGAAATCCCAAACACAAATATGCGGGGTTCATCAAATTATACCAACAACACGTATAAATTAGTCCAATTGTCAGTTTGAGGCATAATTTTTATTCTAAAAAAAGCAATATAAAATAACGTATTATTCTTACGTATAATTTATTACAAATAATTTATTTTCAGTAAGTTAAGCAAAAGCATCAATGATAGCGCAGTCGAGAACCTTTATACATCTGGACTGCGCTCGATGTGACAAAAAATAATTGGACTATAATGAACTAATAAATGGTATTAGAAACGCTTGTAAACACGTTGCCAGGAAGAAACAAAAACAAATTACTACCGATACGAAACTACTATAACGCTCCAATTAAACAAGCCCTTATATTAAAAAAGGCTCCGATTATAAAATCGAAGCCTAACTTTTTAACTTACACCTTTTTTTGAAATAGTGTACTTGGTGGATTTAAAAATGAGTATATTAAACTGATTCCCTAACCGACTGAACCAATCATCAAAGCTCGTTTTTTTTGAGTTTAACCTCTGTAGGTAATATCCCAAAATAACTCTTAAAGCATTTTGTAAAATAAGAAGGGGAAGAAAACCCAGTTTTATAACATACTTCGCTTATACTTACATTTTCCATTTCTAAAATTTGTTTTGCCTTTTGAAGTCGAACATTTCT